>TARA_R110001606_G_scaffold135805_2_pt1 | contig 31101 bp, 24 predicted proteins | sample TARA_R110001606 | Tara Oceans TARA_R110001606 (sample SAMEA4398315) | marine metagenome | biome: Polar Biome; feature: [SRF] surface water layer (ENVO:00010504); material: water (ENVO:00002006), including particulate matter (ENVO:01000060) such as... | depth 5 m
ACTCGGCTTTGGGTGGTTGGCGGCTATGGTTCTCTGATTTAGGGAACTTTGGAGTTTGCCTTCGTTTGTAGCCTGCTGGTTTGGGGGCTGCGAGGTCACGGGGGTACTTTTCTTCTGGAAAAAAGCAACTCGCTGCGCTCAGACATCTTTTTTCCGCCAGAAAAGTACCCCCGCACCCTCTGAGCAAACAGTACAGATATCTTAGGGAAAAAATGGGGACGGGAAGCGTTCTTAGCAAGGCTTTTACGGCTGGCAACTCTTAATACCTGAAACCTGAAACCTGAAACCAAGCCATACTGAACGAACCGAACTTCCTTATCTTTTAAACCGATCTATCTTCGCAGTAGGAACAAGAGGACGTGGGGAGATGTTTTTCTGCCGGGAAAAAAATGTCTGAGCGCAGCGAGTTGTTTTTTCCCAGAAGAAAAATATATCGCCGCGACCTCGCACCCCGCCAAGCCAGCAGGCTACAGTCTTCAATCTTTAGTCCTCAGACCCAGCCTTAAAAAAAACAACCTGCTTAACCGTATGATCATCCTCGTTATCACGCGTGTTAACTCGAGTCGCCAACTCAGGATCAGCAGGCTTCTCGGCATCCGATACCGCGTCAGTGAAGCCACAGGCCACACACTCGCGAATCTGCTCACCATCATCGTCGGTGAACATCATAATCTTGTCCATCTCCGCACAGCGGGGACATACGGCACCGGCAATAAAACGTTTTGGGGTCGCCATAACGTAACTCCAGATTAAAGACCCCGGTGGCCATAACGACCACCGGAGGGGGTTGGATCAGGCCACTTCGTCTGTAATACCGGTCTGCTTCAGTAGCGCATCTACCTGCGGCTCGCGGCCACGGAAGGCTTTGAACAGCTCCATTGGCTCCTGCGACCCGCCTTTTTCCAGAATGTTCTGCAGGAACGCTCTGCCGGTTTCCGGGTCGAAGATGCCGTTTTCCTCGAACAACGAGAAAGCATCCGCAGCCAGCACTTCCGCCCACTTGTAGCTGTAGTAGCCCGCTGCGTATCCGCCAGCGAAGATATGCGAGAACGAATTCGGGAAGCGGTTGAACTCCGGAGACTCCACCACCGCGATGGTTTCGCGCACTTTTCGGTGTATGTGCAGTGGATTGGTGGGGGCCTCTTCGGTGAATTCCGCGTGCAGACGGAAATCGAACAGGGAGAACTCCAACTGCCGCACCATGGCCATGCCGGACTGGAAGTTCTTGGCTGCCAGCAGTTTCTGCAGCAGGTCTTCCGGCAACGGTTCTCCGGTTTCGTGGTGGCTGGCAATCAGTGCCAGGGAGTCGGGGTTCCAGCACCAGTTTTCCAGGAACTGGCTGGGCAGCTCTACCGCGTCCCAAGCCACGCCATTGATACCGGACACATCCATGACTTCCACCTGGGTCAGCATATGATGCAACCCATGGCCGAATTCATGGAATAAAGTGGTTACTTCGTCGTGGGTGAGCAGCGACGGTTTGCCATTCACAGGCGGCGTAAAGTTACAGGTGAGGAAGGCTACCGGCAGCTGCAACCTGCCACGCTGGTCGCGCCAGCGTACCCGGCAGTCTGCCATCCAGGCGCCACCGCGCTTGCCCTGGCGGGCGAACAGATCGAAATAGAACCAGGCAATCGGCTCGCCGTTACGGCTGATGCAGTAGGCCGTGGCGTCTTCGTGCCAGGTTTCCACTTCCGGCTTGGCTTCAATCTGTACGTCGAACAGCTTCTCTGCAACGCGGAACAACCCGGGTACCACTTTATCCACCGGGAACCAGGGGCGGAGGGTTTCGGGTGAAATGTCGTAGCGCTGCTGGCGTAGTTTTTCGCTGTAGTAGCCTACGTCCCAAGCCTTCAGATCATCCAGGCCGTGCTGATCTTTAGCGAAGGCTTTGAGCTCAGTATAGTCTTTCTCGGCGACCGGCTTGGACTTGGCCGCCAGCTCGTTGAGAAAACCCAATACTTCGTCGCTGTCCCGGGCCATTTTAGTGGCCAGGGAGCGCTCGGCGTAGTTGTTGAAGCCCAGCAGTTTGGCCAGAGCATGGCGGCGCTTGAGAATTTCAGCCATAACCTGAGTATTGTCCCAGGTACCGCCATCTGGCCCCACATCGGAGGCACGGGTAACAAACGCCTCGTAGACTTCGTGGCGCAGCTCGCGGTTGTCACAGTAGGTCATAACCGGGAAGAAGCTGGGAAAATCCAGGGTAATCACGTAGCCATCAAGATCTTTTTGGCTGGCGGCCTGTTTTGCGCCTTCGAGAGCGGATTCAGGGATGCCCGCCAGTTCTTCCACATCGGTGATGTGCTTGAACCAGTGCTGGGTGGCGTCCAGAACGTTGTCGCTGAAGCTGTTGGTGAGTTCCGATAGCTCGCGAGAGAGCGCCGCATACTGCTTTTTCTGGTCGTCAGGCAAGTCGACGCCACCCAAATGGAAGTCGCGCAAGGTGTTGTCCACGGCTTTGCGCTGGGCTTCGCTCAGTTCGCTAAAATCGTCCCGGGCCGCGAGCTTTTTGTAGGCTTCGCACAGGGCGGTGTTCTGGCTGAGCTCGGTGCTGTACTCGGTGAGCTTTTCCAGGCAGTTTTTGTAGACTTTGCGCAGGTCGTCGTTGTTCATGACGCTGTTGAAGTGCGAAATGACGGACCAGGCGTTATTCAGGCGGTTTTCCAGAGACTGCATGGGCTGAGCGAGAGTGTCCCAGTCAGGGTCTTCGTTCTGGGCCAGGCTCGCGATTTTCATGCGGTTTTCGCTGAGAATCTGGTCAATAGCCGTTTCCATGTGCTCAGTTCGCACATGATCAAACCTGGGCAGCAATTCATCAGTCAGTAACGGGTTATTCATGGATCCCCTTCTCAGCAATGAGTTGGTAAAGTAGCGTGACACAAGCAGCGCTATACTGTTGGCTCCCGGGAGTGGAGTCCGGATGGAGGGCCTTTCCAAAACCGTGCGTAGCCATGGATGGCGGAGCCGAGCCTACATGGATGTATTTACGGCGTGTTTTGGAAAGGCCCTCCATCCGGACGACCCATACTCGGGGAATAATCTCATCTAAAGAGTATATGTAATGACGAATGTACGTTCTCACAAGGGTACCACGCCAGATTTCGGAGAGCGCACTCTGGTGGATCCCAGTGCTGTGGTTATCGGTGATGTTAAAACCGGTGACGATTGCTCCATCTGGCCGATGACCGTGGTGCGGGGCGATATGCACAAGATTCGCATCGGCAACCGTTGCAGCATTCAGGACGGTTCGGTGCTTCATATTACTCATGCCAGCGATTTTAATCCGGGCGGCTACCCGCTGACCCTTGGCGACGATGTCACCGTGGGGCATAAGGCTCTGTTACACGGCTGCACGATTGGTAGCCGGGTGCTGGTGGGTATGGGCTGTATCATTATGGATGGCGCAGTGGTGGAGGATGAGGTGATCGTGGCTGCGGGCTGTCTGGTGCCGCCGGGGAAAACACTGGAATCCGGGCATCTTTATGTCGGCTCACCGTGCAAGAAAGCCCGGCCTTTGAGCGAGAACGAGCGTTCGTTTTTTGCATACACGGCAGCCAATTACGTGAAGCTCAAGGATGAATACCTGGCTGAGCTGAAACCATAATTCTGGTTAATTTTTGATCGCGTTCGAGAGGGCTTGAAAAATAATCCGGTGTTCATACATTCGTTAATAGCGGATGTTCACGGATGTCCAAACGGCTAAAGCCGGGTTGCAGAGCAGTTCCGGGAACGAGGCTGATTTTTTTTCATTTATGTGAAAAGGAGGAAGTCCCCATGAGCAATCTTACTCGCTGGAATCCAATCAATGAGTTTGAAGATCTGATGAGTCGCTATAACCGGGTGCTTGGTTTGTCACGGTCCGGTGGGGAGGGCAAAGATCTGTTCAACCGCAGTGACTGGGCGCCCGCTGTTGATATAAAGGAAACAGACCAAGCCTTCACCATTGAGGCTGAACTGCCGGGTATGGAGCGGCAGGATGTAAAGGTCAGCGTACATGAAGGTGTGCTGTCTATTGAAGGCGAGCGCAAGCACGAAGAGGAGTCCAAGGATAAGAAACTGCATCGCATTGAGCGCTTCTATGGCAGTTTCGTGCGGCGCTTTACGCTGCCCGAGAATATCGACGAGAACAGCGTAAAAGCCAGCTTCAAAGACGGCCTTCTCACGCTCACGCTGCAAAAGGCGGAGCCAAAGGAGCCGAAGGCCATTGAGGTTGATATCGAGTAATCTGCTTCGGTCTTCTGAGGCCAGGTACTGTGACCGGGATTCAGATCCCGGTCACAGTCGTCTTTTTCGCTCCTGCGCTTTCCAGCGCCCGGGCGTAGTCTGTGCCTTTGCGGTGCTGTGAAACAAAATCCAGTATGGTTTCACCGGTCTCCCCGGTATCGTTCAGGTTGCCACCGGCTTCCATGAAGAAACCCACAAAGCGCTCAAAATCTTTAGCTCTCATTGCCTGATAAGCTTTCAGCAGTACTATGTAATCCGAACCTTCGCCACCAGGCTGGGTGATCAGATGGCTTTTTACCCGTTCATCGCTCCATTCTTCGTCGATGACTTTGGGCTTATCTGGTCCGCTCATGTTCCTCTCCTTACTCGTTAAATTGTCACTCGGGAAGTATTTCCACCGGCAGATCTCCGGTCGAGATGGATTCACCACATTCGGGATCACGAATGGCGATTTCCACCCGGCGGTTCAGCGCACGGTTTTCAGCCGTATCGTTCGGAGCAAGTGCGTTGGTTTCAGCACGACCGGCGGCAACCACTCGCTCTGCGGGTACCTGTTGGCTCATGACCAGCTCGTGCACTACGGATACTGCCCGGGCTGCGGAAAGGTCCCAGTTAGAGCGGTACCGGCTGCTGGAGATGGGCCGGTCGTCAGTATAGCCGGAAACCAGCACATCGCCGGTGCAACCAGCCAGAACGCCAACCACCCGCTCGATGATCGGGATCATCTCCGGCTTGATAGACGCCTCTCCGGAGCGGAAGGTGGCTTCCTCGGAAAACCGGATAACCACTTTGTTTTTGTCGTAATTGACACTCAAGGCTCCGGACGCCACTTCGTTCTCAAGCTCACCGATCATGCGACTGGCCAGATCTATCACACCGCCTGAGATAACCGTGGTCGCCGTGTCTGGCGCTCGTTCATCAATAAACTCCGGCTCCCGGGCCTGTGAGTCGGTGGGCTCTGGCAGGGATACTGTGTCTGATTCCACCAGCGTAACCGGCGAGCCACCAATATTGTCCGACAGCACATTGGCAGAACCAAACGCAACGGACATGGAATTGGCCATCGCTCTGTATTTTTCAATATCCATTTCCGCAAATGACAGCAGCAGAATAAAAAACGTCAGCAGCAGCGTGGCAAGATCGGCAAAGGTAACGATCCACGCTGGGGTGTGGTTTTTCTGCCGGGGCTTGCTGGTTTTCCGGATAGTTTGCAAAACCTCAGGCCTCCCGCTCCGGCGCCAGCCCGATGCGGTGTTCCGGCGTTACAAACGAGGAGAGCAGTTCGTTCATCACTCTGGGGTTTTCACCACGCATGATGTTGCGCATGGATGTGATGATCAGAATCTGGTTGCGGCTTTCGTCTTCCGCCTTGAGCTGAAGCTTGTCCGCCAGTGGCAGAGCAATCAGTTGCGCAATGAACGCGCCGTATAGAGTGGTGAGCAAGGCAACCGCCATAGCCGGGCCGATGGAAGAGGGGTCGTCCAAGGAGTTGAGCATCTGCACCAAACCCACCAGGGTACCCAACATCCCAATGGCTGGCGCAGACTCACCAATACCCCGGAATACCCGCTCCGCCACTTCATAGCGTTCTGCCATCTGCTGGGATTCCTGAGCCAGTGCCTCTTCAACCAGCTCGGGCGGGTGGCCATCCACGCACAGATTGATGGCTTTCTGCAGGAATTCATTACCGGCTTGGTGGTTCTCCAACCCCAGAATACCTTCCTTGCGCACCACCAAAGCCAGCGCACCCGCCTCGCGAATCAGCTCCGCAGGTCGTTCGACCCTATCGGTAAAAGCAGCACTCATGGCCAGGCGAAAGGCGCTCATCACTGAGGACATGCGAAATTTTATGAGTGTTACCGCAAAGGTGCCACCCACAACAATCGCCAAGCCTGGCAGGTTGAGAAAGGTAAGAAGCGAGGCGTTTGCCAGCATCGCCAGAATAACAATCAGAATACCGGCGACAAGCCCTACGAGGGTAAGAATGTCCATGCATAGCCCCTATGGATAGCCCTTACGGGTTGTTGTCTCTACGACTGTCTCGGCTGAGATGTGCCCTTTCAGTCGTCACGCAACGCATCAATTACCGGCGCTGTTTCCGGTCGCACGCCCCGCCACACACGGAAGGATTCGGCGGCCTGTTCAACCAGCATGCCCAGGCCATCAAACACCCGGATAGCTCCGTTATCCAGAGCCCACTGGTTAAACGTGGTGGTCTGTAGAGAGTACATCATGTCGTATACAACTGTGCTGGCTCCGATCACATTTGCGCGCAGGGGTGGCAGGTCTCCCTGCAGGCTGGCGCTGGTGCCGTTGACAATGACATCGAAGGGCTGACCCGGCTCTTCGAACCCGCAGGCGCTCAAGGTTGCAGCGCCGGCCTCATCGGCAAACAGCTCCACCAGTGCGTCGGCTTTGGCCACCGTACGATTTGCAATGGTCAGGCTCGCGGGCTGCTGTTCAAGCAAGGGGCCCAGAACACCACGCACGGCGCCACCGGCTCCCAGAACCAATACCCGGGCGTCTTTGAGTTGAACGCTATGGTTAGCCACCAGATCCCGTACCAGCCCGTGGCCATCGGTATTGTCGGCCACCAGTTGCCCCTCATTGTTCTGGTACAGCGTATTGGCCGCGCCGGCTTTTTCGGCTCGCGCTGCCCGGCATTCCGCCAGCGCCCAGGCCTGTTCCTTGAAGGGAACCGTTACGTTCAGACCCTTGCCCCCATTCGCAAAGAACTGGCGAACCGTGGCCGCAAAACCATCCAGAGGCGCCTGAACTGAGGTGTATTCCACAGACTCGCCCGTCTGGGCGGCGAACAGACTGTGAATTCTCGGCGACTTGCTGTGGCATATCGGATGGCCCACCACGGCATAAAGTTCGTTGTTCATTGCCTACCTCGTTTACTGTGCGTCATCGGCCAGCCAATTGCGCCCGGTGAGAAAGTGCTCTGTAAGGCGCGCTTCTTCGCTGCCCGCTTCCGGCACCCGGCTGTAATCCCAGCGTACAAGAGGCGGCAGCGACATCAGAATGGATTCTGTGCGCCCGCCAGACTGCAGACCAAACAGCGTGCCACGGTCATACACCAGGTTAAACTCAACATAACGCCCGCGCCGGTAGAGCTGGAAATCCCGCTCGCGCTCACCATAAGCGTGATCCATGCGGCGCCGTACAATGGGTTCATAAGCTTCAATATAGCTGTCACCCACGGACTTCATCAGCTCGAAATCCTTTTCAAAATCACCGGTATTGTGATCGTCGAAGAAAAGCCCGCCAACGCCCCGCGGTTCGTCCCGGTGGCGCAGGTAAAAATAGTCATCGCACCAGTCTTTGTAGCGGCGATACGTGTCCTCTCCAAAAGGCGCACAGGCGTCTTTTGCGGTTTTGTGCCAGTGCACGCAATCCTCGTCAAAGCCGTAGTAAGGCGTCAGATCATAACCACCACCAAACCAGTAAACCGGTTCAGCATTCTTCGGCGTGGCGATGAAAAACCTCACGTTGGCGTGGGACGTGGGCACATAAGGGTTGTTCGGGTGAATCACCAGGGAGACTCCCATGGCCTGCCAGGGCGCACCCGCCAGATGCGGGCGATGTGCGGTGGCCGACGCAGGCATGGTCTCGCCCATCACATGGGAGAAGTTGACCCCACCTTTTTCGAAGATGCGGCCATCGCTGATCACACGGCTCGCACCGCCGCCACCCTCCGGGCGATCCCAGGCGTCACGAAGAAACTCTACACCGCCTTCAAGTGTTTCCAGGCGCTGACAGATGACATCCTGCAAGCCAAGCAGATACTGCTTGACCGCATTGCTATCGGGTTGCTGTGGCATGAATTCTCCTAACGAAGCTGTTTACCGCTAACAATATCAATAATTCGGCTGGGTTTCCGGCTACCGCCAAGGTCGCCCGGCACAATCTGGTCGAGCTGGTCATCAAAGTAGCGGCGCACCTGCGAGGCGTCACGGGCAGGGTCTTGCCCGGCAGGATTGCAGGAAGTGGATATCAGAGGCATGCCAGCACCTTCACACAAGGCTATAACCACCGGATGCTCACTGACTCTGACAGCAATCGAGCTATGGCTGCCACGTACCCAGTCAGGAATCTGTTTGTTTACATCTGGCAGCAAACAGGTCACCGGGCCGGGCCAGTGGCTCAGAGCCGCCCGCTGAAGTGCTTCGGGCAGGGGGTTCAGCAGAAAGCGAATCTGTTCAACAGACGCAGCCACCAGAATCAAGCCTTTTTCCACCGGTCGGTTCTTGAGTTCAAGAATGCGTGTTACCGCCTGAAAGCTCCAGGGATCGCACCCCAGACCCCAGACAGCCTCAGTGGGGTAGGCGATAACGCCGCCCTGCAGGATCGCACTGCAGGCAAGCTGTAACTGCTGTTCGTTTAAAGCGTTGAGCGCAGCCATGCTGATGTTTTCAGACCAAAAACGGGATGAATCATCGCACCGGGCTCAGGCGATTTTCTGGAAACCTCCGGGGGCGGAGCTCACCAGCCCTTCAAGCTCAAGAAGCAGAAGAGACTGAACAAGCTGATCGGCCGGAAGACCAGTTGCCGAACACAGTGCATCGGTTGACTGGGGATCATACCCTAATGCCTCAAACACCGCGATTTCGCGGCTGTCCAACGCATCCACCGGGCTCGCAGCCGCCAGCCTGCTCCCCGATGGCTTCACGGCCGTCTGATCTGGTGCTCCACAACCGGCAGGTAGTGACCAGGACGCACCCAGTTCTTCCAGAATATCGTCGACTGTATCAACGAGGCTGGCACCCTGTTTGATCAAATGGTGGCATCCACGCGCCACCGGGCTGTGAATGGATCCGGGAATGGCGAAAACCTCGCGTCCTTGTTCCAGAGCCATGCGGGCGGTGATCAGGGAACCACTCTTCAAACCGGCCTCAACCACCAGAATGCCACGGCTCAGGCCACTGATAATACGATTACGCTGGGGAAAATGCGCAGCCCTTGCGGGCGTGCCGGGCGGATACTCAGATACCATCAGGCCATTGTCGATGACCCGCTCTCCAAGCCGACGATGCTGGTTTGGGTAGATGCGATCAAGGCCACAGCCGATGACTGCAATTGTCGCGTACCCCGCATCAAGGGCTCCGGCATGGGCTGCACCATCAACACCCAGTGCAAGGCCACTGGTTACCAGCAGATTGCGGTTGCTCAGCTCTGCCGCAAAGCGCCGGGCATGATCCAGCCCCGCAGGCGTGGCGTTGCGACTGCCAATAATACCAATCTGTTCGTAACTCAAAAGGCGAACATCACCCCGGGCGAACAGCACCAGCGGCGCATCATGGATGTGCCTCAGCGCTTCCGGATAATTGGAGCTCTGCCAGCTCACGATATCAATGCCATGCCGCGCACAATCCAGCAGGATCTGCCGAACTGCGCTCACTGAGGCACTGGATTCATCCTGATGTTGCCACGCCAGGATTGCCGCCACCGTTTCAGCATGCAGGCCATGCGCCCGGAGTGTCGCGGAGTTTTTGGCGAGAAGATCAGTAAGGTCGGGGATTGTTGCGAGCATGGCCCGCCGACGGGCGCGCCCGAACTTGGGCAAACAGGTAAGAAACAGCCACTGCGCAGAAGGAGAGGAAAACACAGCATCATCCTTGAAGACAACAAAGCCGGGCCTTCCTGGCCCGGCCTTTGATTAACCGATTATGAGATCAGGGGTTGGTAACCTTGTCGCCAACCGACAGCGCACGAGTCGCCTGCAGTATCAGGCCGTAGCTCATCTTTTCATAAACCTGGAATACCATAAGCAGGCCGGCTCGCTCGGAGGGCAGCTCGATGGTCTCATCGGTGATGGGGTCGCGCACCAGATTGCCACTTTTCAGAATGGCCATCACGTTGCCGGCTTCCAGACCTTCGCGACTGCCTCGGTTAATGGCAACCACATTGTACTGACCAATCTGGGTGACACCGCCATCTACCGATATCATTTTGCCTTCGATCTGCTGGGCAGGGGAGCTGGGCACAAAGTTGGTGGTCAGGCGACGATCTTCACCAACCAGCAAACGGTCCCCAATACGCACCTCTTCACTGGAGCGGGTCAGATCCAGAGTCAGCACATCACCGTTTTCGGCGGCGATGTTACCGCGGGCGATACTGCGTGCTTCCAGGCCGAGAAACTCTCCGGTATCCGGATCAACAAACTCCTTACTGCGGCGGAATACACCTACCTTGTCGGCCGGCTTCTCACCGCGGGCATAGACACGATCGCCCGCTCCGGTCAGGATGCGGCCGCCTTTACCTTCCAGCACATAGGGTGCCTGGTTGATCAAATCCGCGCTGACGATCCGGGTATCTGTCAGGAAGCTGCTGATGGCGTCCAGAGGGATTGCAGGAATCGGTGTATCAATCTGCTCGGAACGCACCTGCGGTGACAGTTTCACAATACCGTTGTTGGACGATACCTTGGTGATCCGGGGTTTGCCGTCAATATAGACCAGAGCAAGACGATCACCCGGATAGATCAGGTGAGGGTTGGCGACCTGCGGGTTAACGTGCCAGATTTCGGGCCAATACCATGGGTTACTCAGAAAACGCCCGGAAATGTCCCAGAGAGTGTCACCTTTTACAACAGTGTAACGCTCAGGATGATCAGACCGCAGTTCTGGTGCAGCGTGAGCCCAGGAGGTTAATAGCAGCATTGTGGCTGCCAGAGCGTACAGCAGTTTCCTCATTGTCTAAGTCCTTGATCGCGTGCCTTGATTCTGTGAATTCTGGTAAGGATGCAGCCAGTTGCCTGCAGCTTATTACGTTGTTATGCAAGTTACTATAGAAGAAGTCTCGCAAATTGTGATGTTATGTTTTGTTCTTCCAGTAAATTCTATGCCATTTGCAAAAGATTTTAACTATTGCCTGATCAGTTTGTACTCAATCGACGAATTGTTGGATAATGTACCTAAAGGAGCACGGCTCTACTCATATTAATGCGAGAGGAACAATTTGCGCAGTACGCTGTCGCATTTCAGAGATCGCTTTCACACGGTTACAAAAGACAACGTTATAAAGTCAGGCTAAAGCCATAAAGAATGCCAGTCAGAAACCCTGGCGTTCGTCATACAGGCCAAAAGTACGAGCACTATGATACTAGACATTCTCGAATACCCGGACCCACGTCTGCGCACCATCGCCAAGCCGGTTGATGAACTGACGGACGCTGACCTTACGCTGATCGACGACATGTTCGAGACCATGTACGATGCGCCCGGCATTGGCCTGGCCGCTACGCAGGTGAACGTGCACAAGCAGATCATCGTTATGGACCTGTCCGACGACAAGACTGAACCGAGGGTGTTTATTAACCCAGAGGTTGAGGTTCTGGATGGCGAGCGCGAAGCCATGCAGGAAGGCTGCCTCTCGGTACCCGGTTTTTATGAAGACGTCGAGCGGATAGAGCACTGCATCATTCGTGCGCTGGATCGTGACGGAAAGCCTTTTGAAATCGAAGCCAGGGGCCTGCTGGCGGTTTGCATCCAGCACGAAATGGATCACCTGAACGGCAAATTGTTTGTCGACTACCTCAGCAACCTCAAGCGCAGCCGCATCCGCAAGAAGCTGGAAAAGCTTCAAAAACAAAGTGCGTAAATACGGCCTGAGGAATGTGCCTGAAGCGAGTATAAGTAGTTTGTAAAACGTACTGGACCGGGCCTTGGCCCGGTCTTTTCGTATTCAACGAAACAGAGACCCAACACCGTGCGACTCGTTTTTGCCGGCACTCCGGATTTTGCAGCAACCGCCCTGAGAGCGCTGCTGGGCACCCACCACTCCATCGTGGGCGTTTACTCCCAGCCGGACCGGCCAGCAGGCCGTGGCCGCAAGCTTCAGCCCAGTCCCGTTAAACAGGTTGCTCTGGACAATGGCATTCCGGTATTCCAGCCGGAAAGCCTGAAAACCCCGGATGCACAGCAAGAACTCGCAGATCTCCAGCCCGATGTCATGATCGTTGCGGCCTACGGACTGATTCTGCCGGAAGCGGTTTTGAGCATTCCTGACCACGGTTGCCTCAACATTCACGCCTCTCTTTTGCCGCGCTGGCGTGGTGCGGCGCCTATCCAGCGCGCCATTGCCGCCGGCGATAAAGAAACCGGCATTACCATCATGCAGATGGACAAAGGCCTGGATACCGGCGACATGCTGCTGAAATCCCGGACCACCATAGATGCAGACGATACGGGCGGCAGCCTTCATGATCGCCTCGCCGAGTTGGGTGGCCAGGCCATTGTAGAAGCACTGGATCTGCTGGGAAAGGGCGAGCTCCAAGGCGAAGCCCAGGATGACGAACAGGCCTGTTACGCTCACAAACTCTCCAAGGACGAAGGTCATATCGACTGGTCGCAGGATGCCTCTGCCATCGAGCGCCTGATTCGCGCCTTCAACCCCTGGCCCGGCACCTTCACCGATCTGGAACAGCAGCGCCTGAGGATCCACGAGGCCGCTGCCATCGGTGAGATTAGTCAGAAGCCCGCCGGCACCGTGATACAGCGGGAACGGGGCGGTATCGATATTGCCTGCGGTACCGGCACCCTGCGCATCACCCGTTTGCAGCTGCCAGGGTCACGCGCCCAGAGCGTGAATGACCTGATTAACGGCGGCAAACAACTGCTTTTACCCGGACAGGGGCTGCACTGATATGGGCGACTACGATCAGCCCATGCGCGCCATTGCGGCCGATGTTCTGTTGGCAGTGGAAAACGGCGAGTCTTTGTCCCAGTGCCTGCCTCCGGCCCTGCAACGCCTTGCCCTCAACGAGCGCCCGGTGCTTCAGGCGCTTTGCTATGGCACATGTCGCTGGTTTCATCGCCTCGACAGTGAGCTGGGCAGCCGGCTGAAAAAGCCAATAAAGAAACCGGATCGCATTGTTCATCACCTTATGCTGATCGCGCTGTTTCAGCTGCGCTTCAGCCAGCAGGCAACCTATGCCATTCTCAATGAAACCGTGGAGGCCTGCCGAGCTCTCGACAAGCCTCACCTCACTGGTCTGGTAAATGCTGTTTTGCGGGCTGCCGAGCGCGAAGGGGCTCCGGAGCCGGAAAACGACGCCAGCCGCTTCAGCCACCCCATCTGGATGGTGGAAAAACTACGCCATAACTGGCCCGACAACTGGCAGCAGATTCTTGAGGCGAATAACGCCCAGGCGCCCATGACACTGAGAGTGAACGCCCTGCGCTTTAGCCGCGACGAGTATCTGGCGCTGTTGAATGAAGCCGGTATTGAGGCGACCGCCACCCGCTTTGCGCCTCAGGGTATACAGCTTGCCAGGCCGGTGCAGGTTGATCAGCTACCCTGGTTTGCCGACGGCGCTGTCAGCGTTCAGGACGAAGCCGCGCAGCTTTGCACCACGCTGCTGGATCTGGCGCCGGGACAGCGGGTTCTGGACGCCTGCGCTGCACCTGGCGGAAAAACCTGTGCCATTCTCGAAAGCCAGGCAGAACTGTCTGAAGTGGTTGCCATCGACGAATCGGCTGCGCGCCTACCCCGGGTTCAGGAAAACCTCGACCGCCTGGATTTACGCGCCAGCCTGCTACAGGCAGATGCCGCCGACATTGAACAGTGGTGGGACGGCCAGGCGTTCGATCGTATTCTGCTGGATGTTCCCTGCAGCGCCAGCGGCGTTATCCGTCGCCACCCGGACATCAAACTGTTGCGCCGGGAAACCGACGTTGTGCCACTGGCCGCTATACAGCTCGGACTGCTGGAAGCCATGTGGACTGTACTCAAACCGGGCGGGCGCCTGGTCTATGCAACCTGCTCCGTGTTCCCCCAGGAAAACCACCGTATAATCCAGAGGTTTCTTAAACAACAGAGCTGCGCCGCGCTTATTGAGCCCGAGGTTCAGTGGGGATGCGATATGGGCGCGGGGCGACAACTTCTTCCCGATCCAATCAGCCATGACGGCTTTTTCTATGCCGTACTGGAGAAACCTGAACTATGAAGATCCTGATTCTCGGTGCCGGCCAGGTGGGCGGCACGCTGGCTGAAAATCTGGCCAGCGAAGCCAACGATATAACGGTCATCGACACAGACGCGATAAGGCTGCGTGAGCTGCAGGATCGCCTCGATATTCGCACGGTGCAGGGCAACGCCTCCTACCCGTCTGTTTTGCGACAGGCAGGTGCGGATGACGCCGACATGCTGATCGCCGTCACCAACAGCGACGAAACCAACATGGTCGCCTGTCAGGTTGCCAGTATCCTGTTCAGCACGCCCACCAAAATCAGCCGAGTGCGGGCCAGCGCCTATCTCTCCAGCAACGAGCTCTTTGGGAAGGGCGGTTTTCCAATTGACGTCATGATCAGTCCGGAGCACCTGGTTACTCGACACATCACACGGCTGATCGAGTACCCGGGCGCCCTGCAGGTGCTGGAGTTCTCCAAGGGTCTGGTCCGGCTGGCAGCAATTCGTGCCACAGAAGGCGGCCCGCTGGTTGGTCGCGAGCTGTCCTATCTGAGCACTCACATGCCCAAGATTGAGACCCGGGTTGCTGCCATTTTCCGTAAAGACCGGGCCATTATGCCTAAGGGCGACACCGTGCTTGAAGACGGCGACGAGGTATTTTTTATCGCCGGCGCCGATCACATCCGCTCGGTTATGAGCGAGCTGCAACCTCTGGTCAAAAACTACAAGCGTATTTTTATCTGCGGCGGCGGCAACATAGGCCAGCGCCTGGCCCACACTCTGGAAAACCGCTATCAGGTAAAGCTGCTTGAGCGTAACCACGAACGCTGTGTGCTGCTCTCCGAAAATCTGCGCAAGACGGTCGTGCTGGAAGGCAATGCGGCTGACAAAGACATACTGCTGGAAGAAAATATCGAAAATACCGATGTGTTCTGCGCCGTTACCAACGATGACGAAGCCAATATCATGGCGTCGTTGCTGGCCAAGCGTCTGGGCGCCCGCAAGGTATTTACCCTGATCAACAACCCGGACTACGTAGATCTGATTCAGGGCGGCGAAATAGATGTGGCGATTTCCCCCCAGCAGTCCACCATCGGCAGCCTGCTTACTCATGTGCGCCGGGGCGACGTTGTAAACGTTCACTCACTGCGCAGGGGCGCTGCTGAGGCCATCGAAGCCATTGCCCACGGGGACCACAAATCCTCCAAGGTAGTTGGCAGACGGCTTGATGAAATCAACCTGCCCCAAGGCGCGACCATCGGTGCGATTGTCCGTCATAACGAAGTACTGATCGCCCATGACCATCTGCGGGTGCAGCCAGATGATCACGTGATCCTGTTCCTGGTAGACAAATCCCGGGTGCGGGAAGTTGAAAAGCTCTTCTCCGTAGGGCTGACGTTCTTCTAGTTCAAAATCAACAGGATGAAGACTACTTAGAAATACCGCTTTGGCGAGCGTATAATGCGCCTTTTTTCGCAATGACCCTCTTGCGAGCGGCTCGAAAGCTCACTCGAAGAACGGCTCAGAGAGTGCCTCGGGAATTAACGGGGCGCTACACACAGACTGACCAGCAGGCATCCGCAGTGACAAACAACGCGACAGACACGGCAATGAACAGCAAGAATTCGGACACCAGGACCTTTCAGGGCCTGATTCTGACCCTGCAAAACTTCTGGGCGAAGCACGGCTGCGTGGTACTTCAGCCACTGGACATGGAAGTGGGCGCCGGTACATTTCACCCGGCCACCTTCCTGCGGGCCATCGGGCCGGAAACCTGGAATGCTGCGTATGTGCAGCCGAGCCGCCGCCCCACCGACGGCCGTTACGGCGAAAACCCGAACCGCCTGCAGCACTACTATCAGTTTCAGGTGGTACTCAAGCCATCGCCGGATAACCTTCAGGAACTCTATCTTGACTCGCTGAGAGCCTTGGGACTTGACCCGCTGGTACACGATATCCGCTTTGTGGAAGACAACTGGGAATCGCCCACGCTGGGCGCCTGGGGTCTGGGCTGGGAAATCTGGCTGAACGGAATGGAAGTCACCCAGTTTACCTACTTCCAGCAGGTGGGCGGCCTTGAATGCTACCCGGTTACCGGCGAGCTCACATACGGTCTTGAGCGCATCGCCATGTACTTGCAAGGCGTCGACAGCGTTTACGACCTGGTCTGGACAGAAGGCCCTGACGGTGTCGTCACCTACGGTGACGTGTTCCACCAGCAGGAAGTGGAAATGTCCGCGTACAACTTTGAGTACGCAGATGTCGAGTTCCTGTTCCAAAGCTTTGATGTCCACGAACGTGAAAGTGCCCGGCTGATCGAAGCGGGTCTGGCCCTGCCTGCGTACGAGCAGGTTCTGAAGGCCTCTCACACCTTCAATTTGCTGGATGCCCGCCACGCTATATCGGTCACCGAGCGTCAGCGCTTTATCCTGCGTGTGCGCACTCTGGCCCGAGCCGTCGCCCAGGCGTACTTCGACAGCCGGCGCAAACTCGGCTTCCCGTTAGCCCCGGAGGCCCTGCGCAAAGAAGTGCTGGCCATAGCCGAAGCGACCGATAACAAGGCCAACGGCAAGAAAGGTAAAAAAGCGAAGCAGGAACAACAGGCAGAGGGAAACGCATAATCATGGCAAAGCAGGATTTTCTGGTCGAACTGGGCGTTGAAGAACTGCCCTCGAAAGCACTCAAGCCACTGTCTGAAGCGTTCACTCAGGGTATTACCAAGGGCCTGGAAGATGCCGGTATCGCATTTGGCAAGGTAGAAGCCTTCGCCGCGCCGCGCCGTCTGGCCGTTCGCATTCGCAACCTGGCTGATGCCCAGCCGGACAAACCGGTTGAAAAGCGTGGCCCGGCCCTCAAAGCCGCCTTCGATGATTCCGGCAACCCGACCCGAGCCCTCACCGGTTTTGCCACGTCTCTGGGCATAACCCCGGATCAGCTCGACACTCTGGAAACTGATAAAGGTGCCTGGTTGGTCTATCGCACCGTTGAGCAGGGCAAACCAACGGTCGATCTGATGTCCGGGCTGGTTGAGCAGTCGCTGGCGTCACTGCCAATTCCCAAGCGTATGCGCTGGGGTGCCCACCGCACGGAGTTTGTCAGGCCTGTGCACTGGCTGGTTATGCTGTTCGGTAACAAGATCATTGATGCGCCCATCATGGGGCTGACTCCCGGCAACAAAACCCGTGGCCATCGTTTCCATTGCCCGAAAGCACTGATCATTCCAACACCTGCGGATTACGAAGTTGTCCTCGAGCAGGAAGGTTATGTCATTGCCGAATTCGCCAAGCGCCGCGAGCAGATCCGTTTTGGTGTCAGCACCCTTGCTGAAACCGAGGCCGGTGCTAAAGCAATAATCAGTGAAGATCTTCTGGACGAAGTTACCGGCCTGAACGAATGGCCGGTGCCGCTGATGGGCCGTTTCGACAAGCGGTTCCTGGCAGTCCCTGCAGAAGCTCTGATTTCCTCCATGGCGGAACACCAGAAATACTTCCACGTGGTGGGTGCCGATGGCGCAATGCTGCCTCTGTTTATTACCGTCGCCAACATTGAGAGCAAAGACCCTTCTCAGGTTGTCTCCGGTAACGAGAAAGTGATTCGCCCACGCCTTGCTGACGCTGCGTTCTTCTACGAAACAGACTCCAAAATCCGCTTGGAAGACCGTATCGAACGGCTAAAGCCGATTGTCTTTCAGGAAAAGCTCGGCAGCGTTTACGACAAAGCCGTTCGCGTAGCCGCGCTGGCCAGGAAAATTGCCGCAGCGATTGGCAGCGATCCAGCCCTGGCCGAGCGTGCCGCCATGCTAGCCAAGACCGACCTGGTAACTGAGATGGTGCTGGAGTTCAGCGACCTTCAGGGCATCATGGGCCAGTACTACGCAGCCGACGACGGCGAGCCAACCGATGTCGCAAAGGCCATGAACGAGCAGTACATGCCGCGCTTTGCCAAAGACAGTCTGCCCACCACGCTCACAAGCTGTGCCCTCGCCATCGCAGATCGCCTGGATTCACTGGTCGGGCTGTTCGGCATTGGCCAGCCACCCTCTGGCACACGAGACCCATTCGCGCTGCGTCGTGCTTCTCTGGGCGTACTGCGCATCATCATCGAACGGGAGCTGCCGCTTGATCTGCAAACCTGTTGCGAGTGGGCGGAAGAAAATTTCACCGGGCTGACCGAAGAGAATACCGCCTCCAGCGTTGTTGATTACATGCTGGACCGGTTCCGTGCTTACTACGATGAGCGCGGCATTGGCGCCGAAGTGTACCTGGCTGTTCACGCTCGTCGCCCAACCCGTCCACTGGACTTCGATCGCCGGGTGAAGGCCGTGGAAGCCTTCCGTCAGCTGCCTGAAGCCCTGGCTCTTGCCGGCGCCAACAAGCGGGTTTCCAACATCTTGTCCAAGCAGGCAGGAGAACACGTAGGCGAAACCGTCAACAGGGACCTTCTGCAGGATGCGGCCGAGAAAACCCTGGCAGCACAGGTAGACCAGCAAGCCGAGAAGGTGCTGCCACTGTTTGAGCAAGGCGACTACGCCAACGCGCTGCAGTCGCTGGCAAGCCTGCAGGAGCCGGTAGACAGCTTCTTCAACGAAGTCATGGTGATGGCAGACGACGAAGCTGTGCGGAACAACCGCCTTGCGCTATTGAACCGCCTGCACAACCTGTTTTTGCGTGTCGCAGATATCTCACTGTTGCCGGCCGCTGGCTGACCGATGCTGATCATCCTCGACCGGGACGGGGTCATCAACGAGTACGATGGCAATTACATCTGCTCTGTGGATGAGTGGCAACCCATTCCGGGCAGTATTGAGGCGGTGGCACGGCTTTGCAAAGCCGGCCACCGGATTGCCATCGCCACCAATCAGTCTGGTATCTCCAGAGGTTTCTACAGCACCGACGTGCTGGGTGCCATGCACGACAAACTGGAACGATTGCTGGAAGCTCAGGGCGGCCGTATCGATTTCATTGCCTACTGCCCGCACCATCCGGACGATGGCTGCCGTTGTCGCAAGCCACTCACCGGCCTGCTGGAACAAATCCGTGACCACCTCCATCTCGATACTCTGAACGGCGCCATGATGGTCGGCGACAGTCGCAAGGATCTGGAAGCCGGTTTTGCTGAACGCTGCCAGCCCGTGCTGGTCCGAACCGGCAATGGCAAGGACACCGAACACCACCTGGAAACCCGCCCGATTCCCGGCGCCAGCGTGGCGATATACGACAATCTCAGTGCATTTGCGGATGCTTTTTTATCAGGCCCGGGACTGGTAAAAAACAAGTGAATCCGTATAATACCGGCGGTTGATCGGCGTGTGGCGCAGCTTGGTAGCGCACTTCGTTCGGGACGAAGGGGTCGCAGGTTCGAATCCTGCCACGCCGACCAGAATTCAACGACTTAGGGCGCATCTTTGGATGGGCCCTTTTTCGTTTCTGGCTGGGTACAGCGCTCGGCACATAAACCCGGTATTCTAGAGTTCGATGAGTTGCTACTGACTACAAATTCACTCCACTTCCCATTCAGGCGACATCAATGGCTATAGAGCGCATTTCAACCAATAACCGCATGAGCAGAATCGTAAAACACAATGGCACGGCTTATCTTTGCGGACAAGTTGCCAAGGACAAGTACGGCGACATTCATACTCAAGTAACCGGCATGCTGGAAAAAGTGGATGAGCTTCTGGAGAGCATTGGTTCCAGCCGTGAAAAGATCCTGTCCGCAACGATTTACCTTTCTGATATGGCTGACTTCGACGCCTTGAACAGCATATGGGATAACTGGATACCCGAAGGGGAGGCTCCAGCACGAGCTTGTGTGCAGGCTCAGATGGCATCCAAAGAGTTGCTGGTAGAAATCTCGGTGATTGCTGCGACCTCCTGACCGAGAACCTTTTTGTCGAATCCGGTCTGCAGAAGAGTCGCATTGCTGCAGGCCGCTGGCAAACCAATCTGCTCCCAGCAGGAGACGCACCCGCACACCCCGCTAGGCGGCCCGGTAAAGCATAACCCGCTGCAGCGGCTGGCCTACCTGTTCTTCAAACTGGTGTCTCACTCATCATCCGGGTGAGTGCTCTGCTGTACCTGTTTTACAACGACTGGCCGGCCGTGTTGGCAGGGGCGCTCAACCTTGAAACCATGGCCCTGGCACCCACAAAAAAGCCGACCCTTGTGCAGGGCCGGCTTTTTTACGCCTTACCGGATTATGGAAAGGTCTTAGAAGGTAAAGGTAAACAACACGCGATGGTTATCGTAGGCGGCGGAGCCGTGGGCATTCATGCGGTGCCTGTGAAAGGCTGAGACTCGCTCTCACTCTTTCATCGTTCACCAAATGTCACATTGTAGTAAAACCCAATCTGCTAACATTCCGGTCGCTGGCTTCATCAAGGAACCCGAATGAGTGACACGGAAACCGAAAAAAGACGACTCGCAGCGGTGACCCGGCTGGGGCTTCTTGACACCCCTCCGGAAGAACGTTTTGAGCGTCTAACCCGTATCGCCCGCCAACACTATCAAGTCAGTACCGTCTTGTTCACCGTACTGGATCATGATCGCCAGTGGTTCAAATCACGGCAGGGGCTTGATGCGACCGAAACACCACGCTCTGTAGCATTCTGCGACCACGCCATACGGCAGGATCAGATTTTTGTTGTGGAAAACGCTTCCCGGGATCCGCGCTTTCGCAATAACCCTCTTGTGCTGAATAGTCCGCATATCCGTTTCTACGCCGGCATGCCAGTGCGCGAGCCCGGCGGCTTCAAAGTCGGCACCTTGTGCATCATTGACGACAAACCTCGGCAGTTCAGCGAAAAAGATCTGGATGTACTCCGCACCCTGGCCATCATGGTGGAGGAGGAGTTGGAGCGTTCATACATTGAATCTGACAAGAGTGAATACGTGCCGGTTTTCCACCTCAACCGGGCCATCCATCATGCCCAGAATGTGTTCCTTACAAGCGACAACGAACGCTCTGCATTTCAGCAGATGCTCAACGATCTGCTCGCACTGACGGGTAGCCAGTTCGGGTTTATCGGAGAAGTTCTGCACCAGAGTAACGGTACCCCCTATCTGAAAGTTGGCGCCATCACCAACATCGCGTGGAGCCCGGAAACCCAGGCCCTATATCAGGACGTCGAGCGCCGGGGCATGATTTTCGACCGTCTGGACAATATTCTGGGGCTGCCCATGGTGACCGGCGAGACCATAATCTCCAACAATCTGTCCCAGGACCCCCGACGCGGTGGCTTGCCCGCCGGGCATCCGCCCATCAATACGTATATCGGAATCCCGGTGTTCTCCGGCAGCACATATCTGGGGCTGATTGGCCTTGCCAACCGTGCCGAAGGTTACACGCGAAAACTTGCAGACGAACTGGCGCCACTGTCGCAAACCCTCGGCAACCTGATCGAACGCAAACGGTTGTACGAGGAAAAACGGTCCCACAAACAGGATCTTGAGCTGGCCACCAATTACGATGCGCTGACTGGTTTGCCCAATCGCCACCGGCTCACCGAACTGTTCGAACAGGAGCTGTATGAAGCCGGCCAGAGAAACGGCACAGTGTCGGTGTGCCTTATTGATCTGGACGGCTTCAAGGTCATCAACGATGAGCATGGGCATGCGGTGGGCGATGCGGTTCTGAGATCCGTCGCCGCCAAACTTCAAGCCACCGTGCGCAGCCACGATATCGTCGCCCGCCTGGGTGGTGACGAGTTTGTCGCCATCCTCCGTGATGAGGACGATGAGCGGGTTTATGCCAGGCTTCTGGATGTCATCCGGCACCCCATTAACTTCCGGCATAACGTGCTTCAGATCTCTGGCAGCATGGGTATCACGGTATATCCAGACGATGACTCGGATACTGACATGCTGCTTCGCCATGCGGATCAGGCCATGTATGCCGCCAAGGAAACCGGCAAGAACTGCTTCAAAGTATTTGACCTTGAATCACATTCGTCCCGTAAAGAGCGGGTCAGAGTGCGGGATCAGATCGGCAGAGCTCTGCAGCAACAGCAGATGGAATTGTACTACCAGCCCAAAATCTGCCTTCGTACCCGCTCAGTGGACGGGTTTGAAGCGCTTATACGCTGGAACCATCCACAGGAGGGTGTTCTCGGCCCGGCACACTTCCTGGAGCATATCGAATACACTGAGTATGCACGCACCTTGGGTAATTTCGTGATCCAGGAGGCGGTAAAGCGGCTCATGGAGTTTGCACAGCAGGATCTGCCCTACACCCTGAGCATCAACCTGAGCCCGTCGCACTTCCTGAGTCAACAGTTCCGGGACGATATATCCGGCGCGCTGGAGGGCTACCCCAGAGAGTTGCGCAGTCACCTCATACTGGAAATTCTTGAGACCACAGCAATGGACGGCACCGAAACCGTTCTGAGGAACCTTAAGGCCTGTCGTGAGCTCGGTGTGGATATTTCTCTGGATGACTTTGGAACCGGATATTCGTCACTGGATTATTTTCGGCGGTTGCCGGCTCAAGAGATCAAAATCGACCGCTCGTTCGTAATGGATATGCTGGATAGTGTGGACGACAGTATGATCGTCAGTGCCATAGTCAGCCTTTCAAAGAGTTTTAAGCGACGATTGGTTGCCGAAGGCATTGAAAGTGCAGACGTTGAGCGCAAACTGATTGAGCTTGGCTGTGATATCGGCCAAGGCTTTTTCTACAGCAAACCGCTGCCGTTATCGCAGGCTCTGCGCTGGGCAGAGGATTTTGGTGGGAAAACAGAATAACGGCTTAAAACAGACCGCGCAGGTAAAAAGCGCTAAACAGGAGAATAGAGCATGATTGGATACGTCACCATTGGTGTCAGTGATATGGAAAAAGCCAAGAAGTTCTACACCGAGCTTCTGGGCGACATGGGCGCGAAGCTGCTGCTGGATCTGGGCCGCATCGCATTTATTGGTGAAAGCATGAAATCCCCGATGCTGGCTGTTTGCACACCCTTTGACGGCTCACCAAACCACCCCGGTAATGGCAACATGCTGGCGTTACAGCCAGGCTCTAAAGAGGCGGTTGATGCTTACTACCACAAAGCGATAGAGCTGGGTGCAACCTGTGACGGCGAGCCCGGGGAGCGTATTCCTGACCAGTTCTACGGCGCCTACGTGAAAGACCTGGACGGCAACAAACTGGCATTTTTCCACTTCGGCTGAGCAAGCCGGGCCAGAAACCGGGGCCGCTTTACTCTGCGGTCTCGGTTCCGAACCACCACCCCGGTAATAACCTTCGAATCTGCGGCTGTAAAAAGCGGTCGTCTATCAGCCAGATCAACCCCCTATCATCCGGCGTGCGAATCACCCGACCGGCAGCTTGGGAGACTTTCTGCAGGCCCGGAATCAGATAGGTATAGTCATAACCCGCGCCAAAGCGCTGCTGCAGGCAATGTTTCAGGATTTCATGCCAGGCATCAAACGGTGGCAGGCCCAAGGTGGCGACAAAGGCACCGATCAGCTGATCCCCCGGTAAATCGATCCCTTCACTGAACACCCCTCCCAGAACGGCAAAAGCCACGCTGCCAGATTCTTCGCGGAACCCTGCCAGAAACTCCCTTCGCTGCTGTGGACTCATTCCGGAGTGCTGGGAGCGCTGGGGGACATCCGGGGCGGTCTTGGCCAATGCTTCGCTTACCTCATTGAGATACTTGAAACTGCTGAAGAACGCCAGATAGTGCCCGGGGCGCTTGCGGTACTGCTGGGCAATCAGCGTAGCAATGGGAGGTACCGACGCTTCGCGATGGGCCTGACGGGTGCTGATCGTTGGCGTGAAGTTCACCTGCAACTGGTTGGCGCTGAAGGGGCTGGGCAGCGAGATAAACCGACTGTCCTCCGGCAATCCCAGAAGGTCCCGATAATAAACACCAGGGCTTAGAGTGGCAGAAAACAGCAATACCGAGGTGGCTGCCTGGAAGCGGTCCCGCAGGAAATCCGCGGGCACCAGATTCTGAATGGTGACGCTTGCATGGCCCCGGCCTTCGCGGCGAAATTCGCATAGAGAATGGTCACCAAACGAATCCGCCAGTTTCATGAATGCAGCGGATTCAAACAGTACCTCCTGCAACGCCAGATCCGGTGGGTTGTCCGCCAGAAAATCCGTAAGCCCGGACACCAGCCCCAACAGGCTGCCGGTAAGCGCTGAGGGCAGGCTGTCGAGAAACACCGGGGCATCGCCGTGCTCTGAGTGATCACGGATAACCCCCTGCCAAGCGCGGGCGGTGCGATCCAGATAAGGTTTCAGAGCTTTAGGCGCAGTTTTCCGCACCTTCAGTAGCCGTTGTTGGTCCAGCTGCACCGAGTACATGCCCCGGCCGCGATCCACCAGGTTGTGGGCTTCGTCTACCAGAATGGCGGTTTTCCAGTTGTTTTGCCGGGTGAGGCCGTGAAGCAGGGCGGATTGATCAAACATCCGGTTCACATCGCCAATGATCAGATCACACCAGCGCGCCATTTCCTGCGCCAGAAAATAGGGGCAGATGCCGTGGCCGGCGGCGATCTTCGCCAATACCTCCTGCGTAAGCGTTGTGCCAGACTGAGCAGCTTCGGCACGGGCGTCCGGCAGGCGATCAAAGAAGCCTTTGGCGAGTGGGCAGGAATCCCCGTGACAGGCTTTGTCCGGGTGCTCGCAAGCGTCGGCCTTGGCCACCAGCTCCAGAGTACGCAAGGGCCAGATCTGCGGTGCTTCCTGCGCAGCCCTCAGGCGCTCCACGGCGTCCACCGCCAGCTGCCTGGCGGTATTGCGACAGGTGAGATAAGCCAGCTTGTCGTGTGCTGCAGCGGGCATGGCCATCAACGCAGGGAACAGGGTGCCCAGAGTTTTACCCAGGCCCGTGGGCGCTTCCAACAGTAAAGTGCCACCTTTTACCGTGTTTTTATAAACCGTTTCGGCGAGTTGTCGCTGGCGGGGACGAAACTGTGCAAACGGAAAACGCAACCCAGCGAGGCGAATATCACGCTGTTCCCGGTGGTGAGCTTCCTGCTCCGCCCAAAGCCGATAACGTTCACATAAAGTTTCCAGCTCTTGCCACAGTTCATCCGCGCGGGCAGTTTCGGTGACTGGCGTTTCCCGGTTTTTGCCAATATCGAAATACACCAACGCCAGCTTGAGGGTTTTTCGCTTTTCCTGGCGGCAGAGCAGGGCACCGTAGGCCCGCAACTGAGCCCGGTGCAAAGCACGTTGATGGGGCCGGATACGGGACAAATCCCCACGGTGTGTTTTGATCTCTTCCAGCAGGCCGGAATGCGGGTTATAGACATCGGCTCGGCCATACAGCTCTAGCCCCAAGCACTCTCCAGTAAGTGAATACTCGCTTTTATAGCCGTATCCACGTTTGCCCTGAATCGCCTGATGGCCGGCGATACCCTCTTCAGCACTGGGCGCCGGGGTATAACGAAAGTCCAGATCGCCTTCCCGGGCGGCAAACTCGCAAAGGGTTCTGACTGCCACCTTCACGGTGTTACTCCGCTGTTTTGCCAACGCAGGTAGCACACGCTGGCAGCAATGCCCTGATGGGCAAAGAAGTGCAGCCAGCGGACTTGATGATCCTGTAGCCGGTCGCCCGGGCCTTTTACTTCGATCATTTCGTAACGGGGCTTATTTTCCGGGACCTTCGGGTAAAATCTTATAAGATCGGGGAAACCACTGCGATGTTCGCGAATGTTCAATAAAAGTCGCTCAAACAGAACCAGAAGGTCTGCGGCAGGAATGCAGTCCAGCGCCAGAGTCAGTAGCTCGTCGTTCAGCGCTAGCCAGGTCACAAAAGGGTTGGTAATGCCCTGTTTGGCGGCGTAGGTATCCAGAATTTTCTGGCGGTAGGTGCCGTCGTTCAGCGCCGCAAAACACTGATCAAACGCTGCTTGCCGGCGGCTGACAAAATCTTCCCGCACCAGATCCGCCGGCCCGGTGTGGAACGGATGAAAGAAAGCACCGGGTATGGCTTTAAAAATTGTGTGCCAGCACAGCAATCCAAACAGGCTGTTAATCAGGATATTTTCCACATAGAACACCGGCGCCTCGGGCGTGGAGAGGTGATCCCGAACGACCATCTCAACCGAGTCATCGGTTTGTGGCAGGGTCAGCGTATACTCCCGGAGTTCCGGGTTCTCCGGCGCTGCCGGAACCGGCTCACCCACTTTTTTTGCCAGCCGCTTCACAATGCGTGCCAGACCCTGAGCTTCGGCGTCGCTCAGCTCTTCGTTTCCCCACTGTGCGGCGATAGCCCAGGCTTCCTCGAAGCGTTTCATCCGCTCCAGCAGCCGCAGCTGTTTTAATCGCGCCTCCCGGTGGCCACTGGCCGTCAACGCTTGCAATGCCAACTCCTGCTCACCCTGACGCTCCGCTTGGCGGCCCAACTCCAGCAGCAGGCGATCGCGACGGCTGGCCAACCAGGGGTTATTCATGACCACCGGAATCTCAGCCCACACTTCTGCGACCGGCACTCCCGCATCCAGCCACTCCCGGCAGTGGTGCATGGCCAAGTAGGTATCCACCTCATTTCGCTGGGAGAAGGCACGCGCCTCGGGTACAAACGCTACCTGTTCATAGCGGTGGTGACCCAGTTCCACCAGCACAAAATCCGACCAGCTTTGGCGCAAGTTGCCAAAGAACATAAGGCGAATTCGATCGAACAGCTCCATCTGATTGACCCGCACTACGGAGGCTACCTCTTGCTCGAACCAGTCCGTCAGTGTGCGAGCACCGGTGAAGGTGTCCTGCAGGACTTCGAACATTCGGGCTTTGGGCAGGTTTTTAGCATGTCCCGCCTGTGCCAGAGCCAGCGTAAAAGCTGGCCGCAGTTCAGTGAGGGCGAACAGACGAAAAAGTTCGTTCAGCGTTAACAGCGGATCGACATCAAGCCAGCCTCCACCCACCAGCTTATCCAGTGCTTCCGCTTCCGGGCTTCCCAACTCCGGATAATTCAACTTGTCGGCGCGAAACAGATCGCCACTGCGCATCACCATGCGGGTTAGCAGCGCTCGCGACGGCCGCGGCAACTCAAAAAAGCCGCGCAGGCAGGCACGCTCCGACTCCAGCAGCAGATCCGCGTGGTGATCAGCCACCCAGGCCACCACCGTTTCCATGTTTTCCAGGTAATACAGGGGGTTTTCGAGATCCGCCGTGGCGGGCCGGAGGTGCATACTCATAAAAGCAAAGGCAGACCTTACTGCTGAGGGTTATTCAGGCCACAACTCTACGATGGGCGGCGGCGCAGCTCAAATAGTGGGACAACAATCGCTCTTTATACGTCGGGCTTACCAGAACGACACAAACTGTCGCCACCTTCCGTCATACTCTTGAGTGTCTCCGGTCTGATTCTGTCACCAGTTGCGGTACTCTTTACTATCAATACGATGACCTGGTTACTATTAATACGATCACCTGATTAGCGTTGAAACGATAATCCGATAAGGAAAACCATGCCCGAACACGCCGCCATCACGCCCGGCTTTCACGCCGTTCACGCCAATCATCTGGAGGACTTGCGCCGGGCTGTGGTGTTTATCTGCCAGCAGAACCCGCTGCCGCCGCTACAGAGCGAGACCTTTCTGGTACAAAGCAACGGTATTGCCCAGTGGCTGAAGCTGGCGCTGGCGGAGAAACGCTCGGAAGATGGCAGTGAAGGCGGGCTGGGCATCGCCGCCGGTATGGATTTTCTGTTTCCGGCACGGTTTATCTGGCAGGCCTACCGGGCCGTGTTGCCGGATGGCGAAGTTCCGGAACAGTCCCCTTTTGATAAACGCCGACTGGTGTGGCGGCTGTACCGCCTGCTGCCAGAGCTGGTTCATACCGACGACGTATTCAACCCGCTGGCACGATTTCTGGAAGGCAGCGACCCTGATTTGCGGGCATTCCAGTTGGCTGAGAAAGTGGCGGATCTGTTTGACCAGTATCAGGTGTTCCGCGCCGACTGGCTCGCCGCCTGGGAGCAGGGCCGGGATGTGGTGATCACCGCCCGCAACGAAGAAAAGCCGGTAGACGAAGACACCCACTGGCAACCGATGCTGTGGCGCAAACTGGTGGAAGACACAGGCGCTGAAGCTCACACCAGCCGCTCGCAGATTCATACCCGGTTTATGGACGAAGGCCAGCGCATCACCACGCCGGCTCACCCAAGCCGCTTACCCAGGCGCATTGTGGTGTTCGGGGTGTCGTCGCTGCCGCGTCAGGCGCTGGAAGCGCTCTATGTGCTTAGCCGTTTCAGCCAGGTGGTGCTCTGCGTTCACAACCCTTCGCAGTTTTACTGGGCCGATATTGTCAGCGACCGCGAACTGCTGAAAGCCGAGCGCAAACGCGGTGCCAGCCATCCCACGCTGTCGCAGATTGACGACGCCGACCAGCTGCACCAGCACGCCAACCCGCTGCTGGCAGCCTGGGGCAAGCAGGGCCGGGACTACATTCGCCTGCTGGATGAATTCGACAACCCCGATGAATACCGCGCCAGCTTCCAGACCCCGGATCAGAAGATCGACATTTTCTCCGAGCATGGCACAGGGCAGGCCCCGTGCCTGCTGCACCAGCTGCAGAACGACATTTACAACCTGACGCCGTTGCAGGAAATCCGCGATGAACAGCGCCAGCTTGATCTGAGCCGGGATCATTCCTTGGCCTTCCACGACGCCCACAGCCCGCAACGGGAAGTGGAGATTCTGCACGATCAACTGCTGGCCGCCTTTAATGCCGATTCCACGCTGCGGCCGCGGGATGTGATGGTGATGGTGCCGGATATCAACGTCTACGCACCCCATATACAAGCAGTGTTCGGCCGCTACCCGCCAGGACGCAAACGCCACATTCCGTTCACCATTTCCGACCAGGGCCAACGCCACCACGAGCCGGTACTGATTGCCCTGGAGACGCTCATGTCTCTGCCCCGCAGCCGTTTCGGGGTGAGTGAGATCATCAGCCTGCTGGAAGTGCCCGGGATCCGCGACCGTTTCGAGATTGCCGAAGAAGAAATCCCCCTGGCCCGGCGCTGGGTAGAGGGCGCCAACATACGCTGGGGCCTGCACGGCGACCACCGCGAAAGCCTGGAGCTACCGGCTGATCTGGATCGCAACACCTGGCAATCCGGCCTGCGTTCCATGCTGCTCGGTTACGGCATGGGCGACGACGAGCCCTGGGCCGGCGTTCAGCCCTACGGCGAAATCGGCGGGCTGCAGGCCAGCCTGGCAGGCCGTCTTGGCGAGTTCGTGTATCGCCTGGAAACTCTGTGGCGGGAGCTGCAGGCAAGCGGCACCCCTCAGCAGTGGGAAGAGCTCTTCTCAGCCATGCTGGAGCAGTTTTTCCACAAGGTAGAGGGGCATGACCTGTTGCTGCTGAACCGCTTTCGCCGGCAACTGGAGCAGTGGCTGGAGGACACACTGGCCGCCGGGCTGGATCAACAATCGCTGCCATTAAATATTGTGAAAGACGTATTACTGGAAGGCCTCGACGAAGGCGGTTTGAACCAACGCTTCCTGGCCGGCAAGGTAAACTTCGCCACCTTGATGCCCATGCGTGCCATTCCCTTCCGCAAGGTATGCTTGCTGGGTATGAACGACGGCGACTACCCACGCTCGCGACCGCCGGTGGATTTTGACCTGATGGCTCAGGACTATCGGCCGGGCGACCGTTCGCGCAGGGAAGACGACCGTTACCTGTTTCTCGAAGCCATGCTGTCTGCCCGCGAACAGCTGTACATCAGCTGGGTAGGGCGCAGCATTCGCGACGACTCGCCGCGACCACCGTCGGTACTGGTGGGCCAGTTGCAGGATCATCTCGACAGCTTGTGGCAACTACCCGGGCAGCCAGACGCTGCCGTAACCGGTGCCCTCACCACCTGCCACCCTTTGCAGCCGTTCAGCCGCGACTATTTCCCCCGGGCCAATGGCCAGAGTGACGGTGGTCAGCCAAAGCCACTCTCCGAGGTGCTTGCCGCTCGCAGCCTGTTCACCTACGAACACGAATGGCGCGGTGCCCATGGCAACGAAGCGGTTGAACAATCTCCGCAAACAGCCTTACCGTATCAGCAGCCCGAGGAACCCATCACCCTCAACGATCTGGCCGGCTTCCTGAAAAAACCCGTGGATACCTTTTACCAGCGCCGCTTGCAGGTGCGCTTCGAGGATGTGGAAGACGACGACACGGATAACGAAAACTTTGACCTGAACGGACTCGACCGTTGGCGTCTGGACACTGAACTGATTGAGCAGGGCCTACTGAAAGCCAGTAATGAAGAAGACCTGCACGAACGCCTGGAAAGCACTCTGGATCGCATGGCGCGGCGCGGCGACCTGGGTATGGGTATAACCGAACACAGGCTGCGCAGTGACCTCTCCGGCCGCCTGCCGGATCTGTTCCAACGGTATCAGAGCGCTCTGACCGAATGGCCCGAGGCGATCAACGAACCGCTGCCATTTGAATACCGTCTGACCAACAGCACCGGGTCCGTGGAGGTGCTGGACCTGATCAATAACCTGCGCCGCAACCATGAAGGTAAAGCCTGCCGGCTGGTTATCGCCGGTTCCAGCCTGCTCACCGGCAGCGGTAACAGCAAAAAACTCCGCTACGCCAACCTGATGCGGGACTGGGTGATTCACCTGGCCGGACAACTGACGGCGCAACCTTTTGAAACCCTGATTCTGGGCAAGGAGGAAGGCCGCAAAGTCCGCTTTGCACCTCTGCCCAAAGAAACCGCCGCCAAACACCTCGACGCCTTACTGGCGCGCTGGATAGAGGCCAGCACCCGCGCTTTGCCGCTGCACTGTGAGGCCGGTTTTGCCTGGATTTACAGTTTCTACCAAAGCAGGGATTTTATTGGCGATCACGAGCGCGCGATCAGCGATGCCGAAAAGGCTTATATCGATGCGCTTAAACGGGATACCGGCTACCTGCGAGGCGCCTTCGAAAGTGCTGAAGCCTTAATGGAAAACGGCGAATTTGAGGCTTTGCTGCACGCGCTTTACGTGCCTTTATGGG
>TARA_R110001606_G_scaffold49204_3_pt1 | contig 31092 bp, 28 predicted proteins | sample TARA_R110001606 | Tara Oceans TARA_R110001606 (sample SAMEA4398315) | marine metagenome | biome: Polar Biome; feature: [SRF] surface water layer (ENVO:00010504); material: water (ENVO:00002006), including particulate matter (ENVO:01000060) such as... | depth 5 m
GGATTTGGCAGTGGTGCTTTCGGAGGCGGAGGGAAGGCGTGACTAGAATGTTCGCTTTTGTTTAAGCTCGGACATCTCGTCGCGGTAAAAAGGTCCGCTTTCCAATGAAAGTGAGCGACCAGAACTCCCAGCGTATGTCTCCATAATGAGGGCGGATTAGCCAACTATGGTTGAAAGAACACCTTGATCGAAACCCGCTAGACTTCCTCTACAGGGATGCCTCGCCTGATTAATACGTCCAAAATACTTTGATTCCAAAAAATCTCAGACATATATCACCTCTGTGAACCAAGGCGCTGACAGCGCCTTCCCTCCCAATTCACAGAGGTATCTTCAATGCCCGAACAATGCCCCAACTGCCAGTCTGTCCGGATTGGTAAGAAAAACTATGGCAAAAAAGCGGCTGGTGTCGTTGGTGCGTCTGCCGGCACTTATGGCGGCTATGTCTCTGCCGCAGCAGGTGGCCGAGTGGGTGCATCCCTTGGCGTCGCTGCCGGGCCTATGGGCGCAGCGGTAGGCGGTATAGGTGGCGCCCTGATTGGTGCGCTGCTGGGTGGCGCAACGGGCGCTTCAGCCGGCGTGATTCTGGGTGAGGTCTTGGATGAGCGCGTCTTCGACAATTACCGCTGTTTAGATTGCGGCTATTCCTTTAGCACTGATCCCGATTCCCGGGACGACTCTCGCTAACTCGTTTTGCACATTCCATAGGAGAACAATCATGGCTCACCTTATTGAGCAGATGGCCTATGTTGGCCAAACCCCGTGGCATGGCCTGGGGAATCAACTCACCACAAATCAGCCCCTAGAAGTTTGGGCAAAGCAAGCTGGTCTGGACTGGCAGATCGAAGAAAGCCCGGTGCGCTTCGTTACCAATGCTGGTGGCGCCCTTGGCGAAATTCGAGCTTATCCGGACAGCAAGGTGCTCTATCGTTCGGACACCAAGGCGCCACTGTCCGTTGTTGGCAACCGGTTCAAGGTTGTACAGCCAGAAGAGATCCTGGAGTTTTATCGGGATCTGACGGAGATATCTGGCTTTGAACTGGATACGGCTGGTGTGTTGAAAGGTGGCCGCAAGATGTGGGCGCTGGCACGTACCGGTCAATCCGGTGTTCTGAAGGGCAACGATCAAACCAACGCCTATGTGCTTCTGGCTACGGCCTGTGATGGCACCATGGCTACCACCGCTCAGTTCACCAGTATTCGTGTGGTATGCAACAACACCCTCGCGGTTGCCCTGAAAGGTGCGACTGCAAACGCAGTGAAGGTGAAGCACAACACCGCCTTCGATGCGAATCTGGTCAAGAAGCAGCTGGGGATCTCTGTCTCTGCCTGGGATGACTTTATGTATCGTCTCAAAACGCTGAGCGAGCGCAAGGTCAGAACCACAGAAGCCCGCAATTACTTCCTCAAAGTCTTCACGGAAGATGTTAAAGACGGTGTGGGTAAAACCAACGAGCGATCCATGGCTAAAGCACTCGCACTGTACGAGGGCGAAGGTATGGGTGCAGCGCTGGCATCATCCGACGGCACAGCCTACGGCTTGCTCAACTCGATAACGGAATTCATTGATCATCACCGCAGAGCCAAAACGATTGATCACCGAGTGGATTCTGCTTGGTTTGGAACAGGGGCAGCGGTAAAGAATCGGGCGCTTGAACAGGCCATGTCGCTAGTCGCCTAAAACCCACTACTTAAAGCCAAAACGTCATAAAGCCCGCCGGAGCATTGCGCTCGGGTGGGCTTTTTTTATGTCTGGAGGAAAACACCATGGGCATGAGTGCCAACACAATTCAGAAACAACGGCCAGCATTGCGCCTGGTCTCCACCAAGGGCCTCAGCCGAGATGAATGGCTGAAGGTGCGCAAGCAGGGCATCGGCAGTAGCGATGCCGCCGCAGCCGTGGGCATGAACCCTTACCAGTCCCAGTTGGAACTCTGGATGGTCAAAACCGGAAGAGATGCTGGCCTACCAAAACCGGATTCTGACGACCCCAGTTCTCCGGTGTATTGGGGGCATGTGCTTGAACCGATCGTGGCTGAGCAATACAGCCAGCAGACAGGTCGCAAAGTGCGCAGAGTCAATGCGGTTCTGCAGCATCCAGATCCGGACAAGCATTGGATGCTGGCTAACCTCGATTACTCGGTAGCAGCCGACGACGAAGTGCAGATTCTGGAATGCAAAACCGCAGGGGAGTTCGGCTCACGGCTATGGAAAGACGGTGTGCCGGATTACATCCAATGCCAGGTTCAGCACCAGTTAGCGGTCACAGGCAAACAGGCAGCGGATGTATGCGTTCTGTTGTGTGGTCAGGAACTCAAGATCTTTCGCATTGAACGAAATGAAGAGCTCATTGATGCACTGATTAGGCTGGAGCGTCAGTTCTGGAATTTCGTGGAAACGGATACGCCACCGCCTGCTGACGGTACCGATTCTGCCGACAGAGCGTTACGCCATCTGTATCCGGTAGACCATGGCGAAACCTTGGATTTCAGCCAAAGCCAAGAACTGTCCCAAGCGTTCGATGAGCTTCTGGCTATCCGGTCTGAAATGGAAACCCTGAAGTCCACAGAATCACACCTCAAGCAGCGAATACAAAGCCAGATGGGCGAGGCCTCAAAGGCCACCTTCCCAAGTGGCAGTGTTAGCTGGAAACGAGGCAAGGACTCCATTGGGCTGAATGCGAAGAAACTGCTCCAGGATCAGCCGGAGCTTCTGGAACGCTATCCACTCACCAGGCCGGGCAGCCGGCGATTCCTCATCCAAGCATAGCCCCCCTTGGTCACGCGGGTATGACAAGTGCCCCGTGGCTCTTTTTCAGGAGAGTCATCATGATTAAAGGTTTAGCGATTACGCCGCCCGTGTTGGGGCGCATCAGCATTGGCCGGGTCGTTGAGAAGAACGGCATCCGGCTTCCGCAAAAAGATAATCAATTCACCATTACCTCACAGATACAGGAGAAGGATGGGTGGGTGCTGCACCCCATGGACGAAGAACTGAGAAAGGACGCGCCAAACGGCAAGCTGCGCACCATTCCAGTACGCATGTTGTTCAACGATGCGGATCTCAACTTGAGAGCTGAATACACCATGTTCGACCGGAAAAGCGGACGGCCTATGTGTGTAGGGAATGGCGATACATGTAAGCGCCTCACGCAGTCAGGAGTTCAGTCTTTGCCATGCCCCGGACCAACGTTGTGTGAGTTCGGTAAGGGTGGGCTGTGCAAGCCCTACGGGCGTTTAAACGTGAAGGTAGGTGATGACGATGATCTGGGTACCTTCATCTTTCGCACCACTGGCTACAACAGCATACGGACACTGGCGGCCAGGCTGAGTTATTACCAGGCAGTCTCTGGTGGATTGTTGGCGTACATGCCGTTGGAATTAAAGTTGCGGGGTAAAAGCACGACACAAAGCCGGCGCATGCCGATTTACTATGTGGATTTGGTGATCAAGGAAGGGTTGTTGCTGCAGGAGGCGGTGGCTGAAGCAAGGGAGAAAGCCAAGAAAATGAAAGAGGAGGGTGTTGATCAGGCTGCGCTGGATGCGGCAGCTGCGAAGGGGTTTGGTAATACGCTGTTTGAATACGATGAGGATGAAATGACTCAGGTGATTGAGGAGTTTTATCCCGCTGCACAAGCAGATAGTGTTGCCGACACATCGCTCACAATATCGAAATTGCGAGAAGGTCTGCTTCCCACGGTGGCAGTGTCTGGTTAGATATTGGGCGAGCGGTTGTGCTAACTGCTCGCCTGAACCGGCTCTTCGTCATTATTTTTTGGAGATCACTCCGCAATTTACAGCAGTTAGCACATAGTTTTGAGGCGCTAGGTGGTCTAAGCTTCTGATTATAGGCAGGACGGCGTTGTATTGGTTTCTTGGTAGGCGTAATTATGGAAGATAATTTAAAACGAGCTTTTTCGATCCTGAAACAGAGCCTCACTACGGTTTTGTCTGCGGTTGAGATTGAGAGTCTGGAGCTGGACAAACTTCCTTCAGAAAAGGGTGAGTGGATTCGCACGAAGCTTCGCACAGTGGATGCATATGGCCGCCAAATCCGGGATGCTCTCTCTGGCAGTGTCTACAACAACGCTGTTCCGCTCGTTCAGGGATCCAATGAGCTTTTCTGTTTTTATGAAAACGAATACCTTCCAAGAGCCGGTGATATTTTCAGTCTCGTGATTTTTGGTCATACGCAAGGGATAGACCTGGATGCACTGATTAAGGAAACGGGCCTTGGTTTATCTCCGTCTGAACCATTGACGTTTCGACAAGAGAATCCGCTTTGGGCAATTTTTGAAAATGGTTTGGATCAGATTGACACGTTGCTCGAAAGTGCAGAAGAGGCTGATATCCTCCATCTTGACGAGGATGAAATCGCTCAAACCAGAAGGTTGCTCAACTCTGAGTATTTCAAACCAGATCAATGGGCGGAAAACTTGGATGCATTAAACCCGATAATATCCTCTCGACACATGACTCGCATCCCGCGACATGTTCGCCTTAGGGTTCGGGAGGTATATGCCTCTTTCGTGTATGGAAATTGGTTGTCTGTCTTGTCTAGTGGAAGAGCATTGCTTGAATACGCGTTACTGGATCGGCATTCTCCGCTCGGTTTTGATGCGTACAAGGAGGATCGAGGCCAGTCTCCAAAACCTTTGTCGCTTCAGCGCATTATCGATAACGCATCTGAGAAGTTCCCGGAATTAAGCGAGTATATGAATCTCATTAACTCATGCGGAAATGAAGTGATGCACCCCATAAAAAAGAAGAAAGTCACGAATGTACCTGCAGGTCGTAATCAGGCTTTAGATTGCATAGTGAAACTTCGGATCGTACTTCAGAGGTTATACGTCTAGTGTAAAATTGGGTGCTGTTCAGGTATTGGCTGTTGCCCAAGATTGGCGACGTCCGCAATACTGATTTGATAGGCTTTTAATAATTGGTTAGATACCGAGTGATTCTTCACCAAGTAGCGGCCCCAAACGGGGGAAGGTCACGCTTCAGTCTGCGGAATTACTCGCGGGCGGCATCCTGCGCACCACGCCGTTTGGGTATACTCCGCTACAGTGGCCACTCTTGGCCTATAATTGGGCACATAGCAAACCTATGGTTCAAGCGCGAACAGAATAACAGTGATAGTTTACTGTGAGACATTGAGCCGTTTGTCATCCAGCCCAGCGTCGCTGGGGTGGAGTAATTCGGTCGTGATATAGCGCTTCGGATATCATCTAAATTCAGGAATTTAGAGCTTTTATGAAAAATGGAGCAAAAACAAGGCTGAAAATCTCAGAGCTTTTTCTTGATAAGTTTTGGGTTTTATTTTTTATATTTTCATTGTTTTCGATTTTTATCTTGGGCGGGCTCTATTTTTATGCTGGGCAATATATTGATATTGCTGTCATGTCGCCTTTGTCAGATTCGATATCAGCGGCTTTTGGGCTTCCAATTGCATTGGCAGGAAGTGTTGTAGCTATCGTTCTTGCTCGAAGAGCCTTTGAAGTAGCTCAACTGCAAGCGCACAATGAGTCACTTGCTCACGCAGAAGGCATCGCGAATACTGCGGCTGAATATTTCTGGAATTTTTCTGACGCAGTTCGCCGTATGGAAATGACCAGCGATAGGTTACATCGTAATTTTGTGTTATCTCTCAATAACTACAGTGGCGATCCGAATGATCAGTTGTCTAAAGTGTCATCTGAAATTTATGGGTACATGGATGAGCATGTTTATGCAATACAAAACTTCTCAGATTCGATTCTCAAGCTTTTAAGAAATCCAATCACGAGGAAGTCTTGGGATTTTTGGGCTAAAAATTCAGAAGATTGTATTTTTATTTTTTTGGAGGCACTGCCTAAGTCAAACATTAATGGAAATCCAAAGGCTTGGATGCCTGTTCTTTTTTCAAGTGAAAATAATCATGCTACTGACTATGCTCAAGCACTTGCTATGTGGGCGCAAAATCAAACGGCAGTAGAAGTTTTTGACTCGTTGTTGCTAGTTCATTTTCAGCAAAAGATCAAAACTTGGAAATATGATACCGAAAGCAAAATGTGGGAGAAAAAGTTTCATCGTGTCGCAAGAAGTGATCCCTCGCTTGGGTGGAAGGCACCTTGGATTAAAAAAATGAGTACTTTGGAGCTCATGAGTGAACTTAGGTCCAGGGGCGCCATCAGCCGGGGAAATACTCAGCACGCAATGATGAGCTCTTTCAGGAATCAGGATGCTGACAGGCGGCTCTTGGCACTTGGAGCTTCGCTTTGCCTGACACCTGTTCTAAAAAGTACAAATGATGGACACGATCTGCCATTTGTTAATTTTGGAGCAATATTATTAATGAATGTTTCTGACATAATGCCATGCACAGAAATGCTGAAAGACATTGTTAGGGCTGCATTAAAAGAAAGTGGGTATGAGAATGACGAAATAATTAAAGTAACCGCTAATTTGTTGGGAGAGATGGGTGTAACAGAATGTATGCCGCAGTGGATTAAAGAGGCTTCAAAAAATATTAGAAGCCATCGAGATCAGATCCTCATCCCAAACCCTTTTACAGCAGCATAATAATCTATTCAATGCTAAAAATAACAACCCTTATAAAACCAGAGGGAGTGCTGCACAGTTGCGGGTGCGCAAAATTATCGGTTCGAATGCACAAGCGGAAAAGTCAAAGACGAGGTGGCTCACTTTCGGTTTTGCCCAAATTAAAGACTTTACGGCTCCCATCACCTTACCTGTATTCAACCTCAATCGTATCGGTTCAGATTCCTACCCTCAACCAATCCCCTCCACCTCAATCCCATTCTTAGCCAACCAGTCCTTCCTCCGCTCATAATCCGGCATAACTCGCTCAACCTTCTTCCAGAACTGCGGAGTGTGGTGCGGTTCATGGAGATGCGTCAGCTCATGCACCACCACATACTCAACAATCGCTCGCGGCAACAGGATCGTCTTCCAGTTGAAGTAAAGGCGGTTGCCCTTGCCACAAGATCCCCAGCGATAGCCCAAGTCCTGAATTTTGACACCTGCAGGCTCAACGCCCATTCGGGCCGCCAGACCCTGAACTTTCTCGTTTAGGTATATCTGTGCTTTGGTGCTGTACCAGTGAATGAAGTGGGATCGCGCCTTAGGCTGCAGGTCTTTCCGCAGGCAGAATCGGCCAGCTATCAGTTTGAGGGGCGTTTTTTGATCGTCGACCAGCTTCAGTCTGTAGCTTCGGCCCAGGTACAGAAATCCCTCACCGTTTACGTACTCTTTGCGAGGTTGCGGTTTTAGAAGTTGGGCTTTCTCAGCCAACTTTTGGTAAATCCAGAACTTTTTTTCCTGAACAAAGTCCTTGAGCAGGCGTTCGTCGGTGCCCTTGGGGGCTGCAAGCACTAGGTCGCCTTCGCGGTCCACGATGATTTCTAGCGTTTTGCGTCGGGCGCTGCGGCGCACCTCAAAGGTCAGGTCATCTACCTGTAATTCCATCAGGTATTCACCAGCTTGCTGTGATTTGCTCGTGCAAGGTCCAGTAATTTGTCCAGCAGGCTGTCCAGCTTGTTAACCGGGAATAGACCCAGTTCGAAAAGTTCTTCGAACAGCCGGCCTCTCAGGCGCTCCTGGTCTGGTAGGTGGGAGGGTTTCCAGAAGTCTGGGATACGCAGTTCTTCAGTGATGATCTGGACAGCTGAGACGGTCGCTTGCTCTAGGCTTTCCTGTTCCCCCAAATCAGGCGTGGTTGAATCGCCCAGTTTGGTCTCCGTCATTAGACGCAGAAACGGTAGATAGTGGGGAGGAAGGCCTGTGGGTGTTTCGTCGTCCGCTGCTTCGTTATCCTGTAGCTTTTTTATCAGGCCAGAGAGGGCATCCACCTGCTCCTCCCAGCGCCCGTCCATCTGCTCCAGGATTTCCTTCAGGCGCTCGCTGAGTTTGGTATATTTAACCGGATCTTCATCCAGGTGTTTACGCACATGAGAGCGAACCGCATGCTCCATTTCTGATGCCTTTGCCCGATCACTCACTTGCCGGTTTATGTGCTGGTCGAAGTCTGTGTCGGTCAACTGAACTGGAGGAATCCTGGGATTGATACCTAACGAGATCATGTAGTCATCGATCAGCTTGCGGACTTTGTTGCCAACGTCTTTGCCCAACTCCGGGCTGTCCTTGTAGCGATTCCGCGCCAGGGCATGAATATAGGCCAGTTGTTTGGCGTCGTTCACGAACTCCAGTGCTTCCGGACGGGGCAGGACATCATCCAGTGTTCGGCTGAACTCTTTTAGCTTCACGATAAACTCCGCTCGCAGTCGCTCATCGCCTAACGCAGTTACAGCCTCCTCGGTATCTGTCAGGCTATCGACGCCCTGTTTTCGTAGCACATCAACAAGCCGTAGATGACGGTCACGAAGCAATGGGATCTCATCTTTCAGGCTCTGAAGTGCTCCCTCGATATCTTCATCACTGTATGCCGCAAGCGCTTCTTTCAGATGATTTGCAACGCCGTAGTAATCCACCACGATTCCGCAGCGCTTGCCGAAGCCTGTGCGGTTCACCCTGGCAACAGCTTGCAGCAGTTCTGCTTCCCGAATCGGGCGGTCGAGATACATGACGCCCGCTATGGGAGCGTCGAACCCGGTCAGCAGCATAGATTTTACGATCAGGAAACTGAGGGGGTCGGACTTCTCTGGGTCTTTGTGAAACAGTGGCTTCTTGAATCGTTTGATATTTTGCTCAATCTCCGCCCGATCACTCCACTGAGCCCAGCCACTGTCATCGTTGTTGCTGCTACTGAACACCACGGCAAACTCAAGCTGCTGAAGTAATTCACGATATTGCCAGGCCTTAATAGCTGCCTTAATTCTGGGGGGGCGGGTAATCAGCTCGGTTTCGGCAATGTTCTTATCTTCAGGAGGTAGCGCCAAGGCCTCTTCGAGAAGTTTCGACTTGGCCTGATTGAGAGCTTCCAGGTAGCGGATGGCTGCTCTCCGGCTGTAGGCAACCAATTGCGCTTTGAAGCCATTGGGAAGGATATTGGTAACGTAGTGGCGCAGAATATCGGCCGCCTTTTCCTCGATCAGCCTAGGTGCTTCAAAGATCTGACCCTTGGTGGCGTATTTTTTCTTGATCAGCTCCAGCTCGTCTTTAGTGCGTTCCTTGAATAAATCCTCGAACAAGTCATCAAGGTTGGCACCTTCCTTGACTGCGCCTTCTGCCGTTCTGCCTTCGTAAAGAATCGGTACAGTAGCGCCATCGTTTTCCGCTTCTTTGATGGTGTAACGGTCAATGTATTCACCAAAAATCTCGCTGGTCTGTTTCTTCTTACCCATGATGATGGGTGTGCCCGTGAAGCCAATTCGCGCAGCGTTAGGCACGGCTTGTAAAAGGTTGGCGTGCAAATCACCGGCTTGTGTCCGATGAGCCTCGTCAATCATCACCAGGATATCGGGGCTTTCATTGAGTAAGCCAAGAGGGCGTGAGGGCACAGGCATCTTGGGTACTTCGTCCGGCTCTTCTGCCGCATCGCGACGATTGAGCTCCAACCCGCGCTCTTTCTTTGGAAGAGGGTAGGCTGAAGATGCACTCTCGTGTTCCCGGTATTTCTGAATGGTCCCGAAAATAAGCCCCGGCCCGGGCTGCCCCAGCAACGATTTCAGTTTGCTGGTGTTGCTGGCGATCTTGACGGTTTCCCCGGTCAGCGTCGCTGTGTCCGACAACTGATCCTGCAAGTCCTTCCGGTCTGTGATCACGACGACTTTGAAACGGCGCAGTTCAGGGTCGGTTCTGAGTTTGAGAACCAGAAACACCATCGTCAGACTTTTACCACTGCCCTGGGTATGCCAGACAATCCCGCCCCGCCGGTCGTGCTCGCCATCTTCAGAACGAGTTTTACCGGTTTTCAGACGTTGGACGGCCCGGATGACGGCCCGATACTGCTGATACCGGCACACCAGTTTGATGGTTTGCCCGCCCATGGTCATGAACAGCGTAAAGTGACGGACGATATCCAACAGGTTGGCGGGAGCTAGCATGCCCGCAATCAGTCGTTGCTGGGATGAGAGCGAGGCAACACCGAGTGATTTAGCAACGTCCTCTTCGGAACGTGGTGCTACGGTCTTCCAGTTCAGGTAATGGCTGAACCCTGCGCCAATGGTTCCAACTCGGGTATCATCGAAGTTGGAAGCCACCATAAACTGGTTGGTGAAGAATAGGGCGGGGGTGCCTTCGTGTTCCTCTACTTCGAGATCTTGATGGCGTTGGTCGTGATATCGACGGAGCTGATCCACAGCATCCGGAATGCCTTCGGGAACCGTTCGGTTTTTACACTCGATGACTACCAGAGGAATGCCATTCACAAACAGAACCAGATCCGGAATGATGTGCCCTTTCCAGCCATCATGTCCTGGCGGGCATTTAACCTTGAACTGATTCACCACGGTAAAGGTGTTGTTCTCAGGGTTGGCCCAGTCAATAAAGTGAATGGTTTGCCCTCTACCGCCATCCCAATCTGGTAGACCCTCTACTGTGATCCCGCCATGCAGCAGTTCAGTTGCCAATTGGTTTGCTTCCATTACCTTGTTGGCGGGAAGGCGAGTAATGGCGGAGACGGCCTGATCAAGGCGCCTCTCGTCCAACCAAGGCTGGCCGTTCCGGGAGTTAATGGAAAGCAGCCGCTCACGTAAAAGAGGTTCTATGATGACTTGAGCAAAGGTTTCGCGGTGGGTGACGGAAGGGGAATCCAGTGACCCCTCGATGTACTCCCAGCCCTCATGCTCCAGTTGCTGAATAAAGGGGAGCTCAACTTCGGTGAATTCCGGGCCAGGCATTACTGCTCCTGCATGTCAGTTCATTAACTTGATGTTATTTCGGTCATTGTAGGGCAGTTTGGTGAAAGTCGCATTTTTCTATGCTGACCCGCTACTTGGCCAAGTGTTTGCTCAGGTCCGTTTATCGGAAGTCGTCACTGTTAACTTATAAATCTCCTGCTATCATTCGCGCTATGGACAAAATCAAGGGTATCAACCCGTCTCGAATTCTTTGGTGTTGTGATGATCTGGGTGTTTCCGTCGAGGAACTGGCCCACGAGACCAATATCGCCCTCGCGACCCTCGAAAAGACATTAGAGGGAAAGGACGCCCTGTCCGTTAAACAGTTACAGAAGCTGGCCTCCTTCTTTAATCGGGGACTGCTTTTCTTCCTCGAAGATGGCCCGGTAAGTGATGTACAAGTTCATTCTGTGCAGTTCCGCACACTGAACAATCAAAAGCCACAACTAAGCGCGCGTTTCCGGGCTTTGGTTGAGCGAACCGAGCGCCAGCGCTTGACTTACTTAAGTTTACTGGAGGACTTGGGAGAACCGGTTGATCCTGCCTGGTACCCGGAAGAAATCGCGGAGAATTCTCCGCGACCGGGACGAGCAGCGCAGTTAGCTCGCGCTTGGCTTGGGCTTCAACCAGGGCAGAGTTTTGCTGAAATGCGGACCGCTGTCGAAGCCCGAAATATTCTGGTATTTCTGAGCAACGGATATGCCGGTAAGTGGCAAATCCCTAAGGAAAGTCCCATCCGGGGCTTTTCTCTGTATTTCGACAATTTTCCGGTTATTTTCATAAAAAAGCAGCTTTCTGAGGGAGCTCAGGCATTCACCATGATGCACGAGCTGGGACACCTCCTGCTTCATCGCGAGAGTTTTGTCGACGACGAGGACGACTTTTACAGCAATAGTTCCAATGAAGTGGCGGCAAATCGGTTTGCCGGGAATCTGCTTGTGCCGGATGAGTTTCTTGAAGTGCTAGATCTCAAGCGGTTTCCTGCGGATGACGTAACGGCGTATGACATTTTCTTGAAAGACTACACCCAACGGTGGTGTGTTAGCCCTGAGGTTATCCTGCGGCGGATGATGGATTGCGGGCTTCTGTCTCAGGAGGACTACCAGGCCTACCGGAAGTGGAAACAATCCTTGCCAGTGCCTGAGCGCAAGGAAGGTGGCGGCGCCCGCTATCGCTTCAAGGAGCCAGTGAGAGTCTTTGGCAAAAGCTATGTCGGTACTGTGTTGGATGCTTTGCATGAACAGCGCATCACTTTAGCCAGAGCCAGTTCCTATCTGGATAATTTAAAAATAGCAGACCTGCGCCAGCTGGAAGACACGCATGCCTCTATTTGACGCGTCGTCGATTATTCATGCCTGGGACAATTACCCACCAGAGCTGTTCCCACCACTATGGGACTGGTTGGCCCAAGAAATCGTAAATGGGAATTTTGCTATCCCAAGTGTGGCGCTTGAAGAAGTGGGAAAGAAAACTCCGGAATGCGCTGCGTGGTTGAACGACAATGACGTCACCGCATTACCTCTGACGTCGGAAGTGTTGGGTGAATCCTTACGGATAAAACATTTGCTGGGCATCAATGAGGATCAATATCACACCAAGGGCGTTGGTGAGAACGACATCTTCATCATAGCAACAGCAAAAACTCATGGTTTGACGTTGATCTCTGAGGAAGGACGTCAGTTTGGAAAGCCCAATATTCTCGCCAAATACAAAATTCCGGCAGTATGTGAGCTGCAAGAAGTGGGGGTAACATGTACCAACTTCCTGCAGCTTATTCGCTCGAGCGGGGTGGTGTTCAAAAATTAAGCTATTTGGATCGCTGGCAACGCACTATGAATTTGGTCAAGAAGGCTACCTTTCGAGTGCGCATGGCCACCGCGTCTTCTAAAAGTCCCCCGGGTTTAATGGGCTGGTACGTAGGTTCCCATCCCTAACCGAATAAAGAGTAACTGTATAACCGCTGATGCGCTGCCCTTCTATATAGAAGCGGAATGGAGTGTCTGCTTTGCTGTATGAGGTCTCGGGGCCAAATAGATGGGGTAGGCCGTACCAGTTTTGGCCAGCGGCGTACTTAAGCCGGTAGGTACCGAGGGGTACTTCTACCTCCACGGTGCTGCCACCGCGAACGAATACGTCCATGACATTCTGTCCTGAATTCGTATCTTCAAGACGAACTAAATAGTTCATCCCTGCACTAGTTTTTATTTGTAGCGGCGCCTCACCGGTTTGATTTGAATTACGTTGAACAGAGCCTGTTGCAGGCAAGGCCAATACTGGCTTATTAAACTTCGGTTCTGCGCGAGGAGCTGGGGCAGATTGAACCGAAGGTGTTGGCATGGATTTAACTGTTTCTGTTTGCTGTTGTGACGTTGGCAACTCATATCGCTGATTCGTTGCAGGAGGTTGATCACTGGAGATCAGCATAAAAAAGCCGCCAACAACAACCGGAGCTATGATAAAAGGACTTAAACCCGCAATAACACGCCGGAGAAACGACTTCTTTTCTGGTTTTTTTTCGTGACGCCTGAGTTTGTCGTTCAAAGCTTGGCTGGCAGATGATGGAGTCCAAGCACCTTTCTGAAAGTCTTGGGCCCCGGCACTTTGCCAATTCTCGCCATGATTGAGTCCGAGCTTGGCCCTTAATGCTCCAATGTCTGTCAGAGTGGAGTGGACCTGATCATAGGTTTTCCGCCGACCCTCACTGAGCAACGCTGCTGTTACATCTGCTCTGAGCTTGGCGTCTTTGCATGAGTGCAATGCTTTTTGAATTTCATCGAATGATGCGGTTTGGCTGATTCCAAGTCGAAGGTATAAATCACGCATACTTCACCAGATATTCGTAAGCCTCACGAATGCGAACAAACGTTTGCGAGGCTGCAGCAACAGATTCTTCGCCCAATGACGAGAAGCGGTCTGGATGATGAACCTGAGCGAGCCGCCGATAGGACTTCTTGATTGACTCTTTACTTGCACCAGGCTCAAGGCCAAGAGTGGCGTACGCAGCTATAGCCTTACTGGAATGGCGAGGAGGCTCTTTGTGGTTTGTTGAGTTTTCAGATTCGCTTGACTGTCCCGATGATCGACCTTGGGCTTTGTCACGCTCCTGCCAATAATGCGCAGAACTCACATCTGATGGTAAGGGGATCTCTCGTCCGGTTACGTTTATGAATATTTCATTCAAACCGTTTTTGCTGATACCCAATAGATCAGCGATAAACCTCAAAATATGATTTTCGCTAGGCAGTAAAAAACCATCAGCAATGGCGATGCCGATTGCCATTTCCAAAAACAGGTGGGCTTTTTTCCCTTTAAAGTGCGACTCAACGATGTCGCAAGCGAGGTACAATGCGGCAGTGTCTCGCTTTTCTGCGAGGCGGATAATCGGTTGGGCCGAGATTCCGTGTTTAGATGCTGCCGAAATCTCGGCAAGCTGTTTAGCTTCTGTTTCGTCGACTCTTCCGTCGCTGGCTGCAATCCAAGAAAGAACCAACAAAATCGATGTGCCGAGTTGGTTCTGACTGTTGAGAATTAGCTGCTCAAATTCTGTAAAAGCGTGATCCGTCACTACAGAGACCTCTTGCCCATGGCCTTTTCAATCAGTCCCATTAAAAGCTGCTTGCGCTCCTCAAAAAAACTCTGGAAGTCATCCGCTCTTAACTGATCTGTAGGAATGAAATGCCCAGAAAGTATGGCATCCATCCCATCGCTGTCCAGTTGAACCTGCTCATGGTTCTGAAGTTTAGCTAAGTAAACCGATGGCGCATCGCCCCCAATCATCCGGTTGGCCTTATAGGAAATAGGCGTTTTGTTGATGATGGAATCGTAAACCTTTGGCAGTATTCCGTTAGCTTCGCACCAGGCTCGGGGGAAGATATGGTGAATATCCAGAGCCACTTCCTGAGTATCCAACTGCTGAATGCTGCCCTTCCAGAAGAAGTCGGAGGCGCCCTCACGCAAAATCAGCACGTTAATGCCTTTGTATGCGGCACTGAGTCGGCTACGCAGGGATTCCAAGCGCTCTGGATCGAAGGAGGCATCGGTAACGGTGCGGGGTGTGGCGGTGTCATCTTTAAACCAAGTCATCAGTTCTTCAAGATCCACCGCAACACGGGTCTCAACAGCACCGCCGTATAGCTCACCCAGCACGCCAGACCAGAACCAACGCGCCAGTTTTTGGTGAATTTTTTGTTCCCGCCAACGCTCTCCAAGAAGTGTCATGGTCGCAGCCAGGGGAACCAGCTGGGTGCCATAAGGCAGTTCTCTGCGGCTAAAGAAGCACTCACCGGCCAAGAACTTTGATGCCTCCACAAAACCGGTCTCAACCTGATCAGCCCATGTTTGGTAGGCAGCAAGCGGAAGCTCAAGTACAGAAGCTCGTTTGGCGCTGACAGGCCGTACCTGCTTACCATGTTTGCCATCTGCAATATCCTGGTATTTGCGCTCTCGGGTATGGAGTAGGGTAATAGCCTGCAGGAAATCGGTGCTTTCAACGCCTTTAAGCAGTTCATGACGGGATAGGCGTTTATGGCGAGACGCCACATCACGTATTTCAGAGCCAAACCAGTCATCCCGCAAGTTATAACCCTCTGCTGCATAACTGGCAGTGATCAACTCAAATACGGACAACTGAACTCCGCCGGTATTAACTTTCTCGAACACCAGACAAACGGCTTCTTTGGTTGTTTCTTTTGTCAGTTCAATGATGGGGATCTGGTAGGACCGGAAGGCATTAATGACGGCTTTGCGGAACTGCATGTATATGCCGAATGATTCAGGGGAGTATTCTTGAAGCGCTTCCTCATAATCATCCGAGTTGATGATTTGGTCGCAGGGAAAGTGCAGATGTTTGCACTCAAGCTCCCGCGTGGATAAATCCAGCTCTACATCGCGACCGAAATTCGAGCGCACCTGTCGATTCTCATCCACGCTTATGAGAGCGTCTTCCAGCCGCTCTTCGCCCTCGAGTGCGAGCTGAATGTCGAAGTAATAGTGGCGTTTGATCTCTTTACCCTTAGCAGTACGGGTATCTACGGGGCTGGGTAGCCCTACAGCCTGGGTGAGACTAGTTAAGCGTTGTTGCCCATCAAGGATCAACTGCTCGGGCTTGTCCGTGACATCTTTGGCAGAGATACCTTCGACAGGACGCACCTGGAACCGTACTTCACCGCCTGTTTCCATTAGCATGACAGCCCCAACGGGAAACGAGCGGGCGATACTCACCAGCAGACCTTTTACATGCTCGTCGTCCCACACCCAACCACGCTGAAAGTCTGGCAGCTGAATCTTGCCGTTGGTGATGTCTTTGAGCAGGTCTGGGAGGGAGCGTTTGGTGCTGTCGAAGGTGGTCATACTGCATCCTTGAGTAGGGGAGTGACGCGGACACGGCCTGTTAGAAGATCATCCATTAAACCGTTTTTTGTTGACTCTAGTTTTTGTCTGTCGCACTCCAACCCGCTGATTTCACGTGCAATTGAGTTTAACTGTTCGCTTATAAGCCTTTGCTCGGCAATCGTTGGAAGTCCGATAAGTATGGTTCGCAGGTTAGAAAGATTAACTCTTTGTAGAGTCACCCCTTGCTGTTTGGAGGTGGCCTGCTTCATGGAGCGTTCAAAATTCAAACTGTGCATAAGGAAGCTGCTTGTCGCGGTGGAGGGGTGTGCTCTAACCCTGAAACAATCGGCTTTATTTATTGCAGGGGGCAAATGTGTGGGGTAGAGACATGCCCTACCAGGTTTACTTCTTTCATCTCCAAGGGACGCAACTAATAGGTCGCCGCCTACCACTCGATTTCTATCAAGTCGATTGGCGTGAGCTCTGGTAATGAACGCAGTAAAAGTCTCGTCGTATTCCCCAGTTTTTATGTTCTGGAGGCGCACGACTTGAACTCCGGCCTCCTCGACGTAATGAGATGTTTTCAGGTTTGATCCAAAGGGGCCGTCAACCATCGAATCGGTTACTTGCCTAAGTGACATTACTTCCCACTCCTTGGGAATCGATCCTAAAGCTGACTCTTTATAGAGCTCCGGCGCTTGCTCCGGCGTGGGGCGGAGTTGGCCGTACTGGTCGATGCCTCGGGTGAGCAGATCGTGGAGCAGGCCTTCCTTAACTTTTTCTAGCTTGGCGATTAGGGCTTCGGTTTTCTGGATCTGGGTGTCCAGGGTATCGAGAATCTGGGCGATTTTGGCCTGTTCATGTAGAGGGGCGATGGGCGTCCTGATGCCAAGTAGATCAGAGATTCGAATGCCTTTAACTGTCGACCCAACAGATACACTTTCAGCATGGAATTTAAGACTGTCCAACAACCTTAGAAGGTACCGTGGACTTACGTTTGCCTTGGGGAACAGTGCCTTCACATCCTGATTGATCGTCACATCGCTGTTACTAATCGCACATCGACCAACGGCCATTCTTGTACAGACGAGAGGAGTGCCTGCTGGGATCAAATTAGTAGAGCTTGCTGCTAGGCCTTGCTGGGTAATTGACTCCTCAGTCGAGTTAAGAACCAACTGATTATCTGCAAAGTCTTTAACCGATGCCCAGGGAATTGGCCCGTTCCAGAATCGGGGATTGTTCCGCTCTGGGGTGCCTCCGCCCTGCTGTCGCTCAACGAGTGACCCCAGTGAACGTTTTTCAAACATACCCGAGCCCCGTCAGAAAACCCTTTAGCTCAGCTGCGGATTTATCCCGCTCCGTTTCAATATCCGCCAACGTAACCCAGTACTTGTCCCACCAGGTCCCAAAAGCAGCAATTACTTCCTGACGCTGTTTCCGAATGTATGTCTCCAGTATTCCCAGTATGTCGTTATGCAGAATTGTCAGCATCAGCTCTGCGGCCCCAGCTTCGTCCAGTTTATCCACCGCTTCGTTCAGGTGCGCCTCAAAGCTGGCTTGTTTAGCTTTCAGGGTCTTGGTGGCTTTTGTGCGTTCGGCCTTCCAGGCTTTGATATCTGCCTCAGAGGGCGCATCTTCGTCCGGTTCGGCTTCGTCGTCCTCTTCCGGCTTGGCGGTGGCGGCTTTGATACGGGCATCCAGCTCGGCCTTGTGGGCTTGAAGGTCTTCCAGTTCGGCCACGTAGTCTGCTAACAGGAATGTCACCAGCTTATGGTCTAGCGGGTTGGTTTTGTTCTGGTCGTCTTCCAGCAGAGTGATAATGCTGATGCGCCAGGCATCCACCACGCCAAGCACGTCGCGGGCCTGCAGGGTGCGGAATTCGTTCTTGTTCTGGTCCCAGAAGCCGGCAATGATGCCGCGCACAGCAAACCTGTCTAGCATTCCGATGGGGTCGAGGGCATGAGTGAAAGTGTCAATCAATTCATCCCGCAGGGTGCTCAGTTGTTGGCCATTGCCGGAGAGTTGAGCAATGTGGGTACCCCTCTGCTGCCACCAAGTTTCAAAAGTGTCCTTGAGTTGGGCCTCTTTGTGCTGGACGTTGGCATTCTGTTCAATGGCCGGTTTCAGGGCGCCTTTGTCGGTAAGGTCTTTCCGAAACTCCACATAGTCTTCTTCGCCTGCTTTGGGAGTGAGCAAATCCATAGGGTCTAGGCCCAGAGCATCAAACAGAGGCTGTTTAGCCTGGACCTCTTTCAGTGGAATGCCGCCTACCAGGTGCGCCCGCACATCTTGGGGTTCGGGTGGTGGGGCGTTGTCAGCATAGCGGCGGATGTTCAGGTTGTAGTCGTTCTCCTGCAACTCCTCCAAGATGACAATCCGTGAAAAGCTGTCAGCCTCTTCAAAGGCCTCAAAAGTGCTGACAATCTTCTCGATGTGCTCCGGCAACAAGTGGTTCTGGGCACGGCCTTCGTAGTATTCACGGTCGGCATTGATGAACAGAACCTTGCCTTTGCGTTCTGGCGATTTGGCCCCCTTGTTACGCAGCACCAAAATGCAGGCGGGAATGCCGGTGCCGTAGAACAGGCTTGGTGCCAGGCCGATTACGGCCTCCACCAGATCGTTTTCCAACAGGCCGGCACGAATGCGTTTTTCATCGCCACCCCGGAACAGCACTCCGTGGGGCATAACCGTGGCCAGCATGCCATCGGATTTCAGGCTGGCGACCATGTGTTGCAGGAACATCAGGTCGGCTTTCTTGGCGCCTTCTGGTACCTGGCCATACTGAAACCTTTCCGGGAACTGATTGCTAGGCGTGAAACCAATGGAAAAGGGCGGGTTGGTGAGGATGCGGTCAAATCGCACCAGTTCGCCGCCTTCCACATGCTGGGGATCAGTCAGGGTATCTTCGTTGCGTAGATCGGCGCTGGTGATCCCGTGCAGGAGCATGTTCATCTTAGCGATGGCCCAAACAGAACCAGAGGCTTCTTGCCCGAACAGGGACAGATGCTTGGGATCGCCGCCTTGCTCCTCCAAATACTCTTTGGCCAGAATTAACATACCGCCTGATCCGCAGCAGGGGTCGTATATGCTCTGGCCTTCCTGAGGGTTGGCCAGGCGCACCATCATGCGAACCACGGAACGCGGTGTATAGAACTCGCCGCCTTTCTTGCCGGCAGAATCCGCAAACTCACCGATCAGGTACTCATAGGCCGCACCCAACAAATCCGGAAACTCGAAATCTTCGTTGCGCAGACGGTATTGGCTGAAGTGGACGATCAAGTCCCGCAGCTTTCTGTCTGGCAGGGTGGTGGAGCCTACCTTGCGGGTAAAGTCGATATGCTCCAGCACGCCTGCCAAGCTGACGTTGTGTTCCTCTAGTCCCGCCAGGGCTTTGTTCAGGTAATTGCCCACTCCATGGTGGGCGTCGTTCATCAGGAAGTCCCAGCGAGACTGTTTGGGCACGTAGAAGGTCGATTTGTACCAGTTCTCCATGTCTGCGATGGCTTCCGCTTCAACCTGCCCCTTGCCTTTAGCCACCTGAGTTGCGACCACCTCCTGATAGCGTTGCTCAAATGCGTCGGAGCAGCGTTTGAGGAATAGCATGCCGAAGATGTATTCCTTGAATTCCGAGGCGTCCATTTTCCCGCGCAGAATATCGGCAGCCTTGAACAGGTGGCGTTCGAGTTGTTGAAGCGTTAATGCCATGGTTACTTCCGTTGAGGTGTTGCTTGAAACGCTATCCGATAAGTGCGACAGGGAGTGCCGGAAACCGTTGCGTATGTCGTAATTAGTTAGCGAAGATATTGCCCGCTCAGGATGGGATGTTCAACTGGTCAGATGGCGATGCAGTATAGTCCGGTCTCCAAGGTGGGGCGGTAGGTGGCTCCGACTAGCGACCTGTCACGCCCCACTTACCTAGTTAATTTACCACAGGCGCAATTTGCAAAGCGGGAATAAGCTTTTCTATTTGGCCCACATGCACTGGCGCTCGTCCCTCTCGTGCAAGCTCCTCGTTCAAATAAGAGAGAGCCTCCGGGGTTTCGCTGTAAAACTCTGCCAATTCAAGCGGCGTCATTCCATTTGCATCACGCTGCCAGGCAAGCTGTGGCGAGCTTGCGATGATTCTTTCAATCGCATAACTGTTTCCCGACCAAGCTGCAGTATGAAGCGGCGAGCGACCATCTACAGTCTTTGGGGTGAGATCATCCGCATGATTCAAAAGAACATCGATTGACGCCTTGTCGTGCGATTTCACCGCAGCATGCAATGCAGACCTGCCCTGGAAGTCCTTAAGGTCCGAATCTGCACCAGCGTCAAGGAATGTTTGCATTAACTCCGAGTCGCCATCCTCTGCAGCCAGCATGAGCGGTGTTTGGCCCTTAAAATCGGTAAGGTTCAGCTGTTTTGGTGCCTTTTGAGCGAGCAATCCAATAGCCTGCCTCCACACTCCCAAACTATTTTCCATTCGCTGGAGTTCTGGCTGCAGATCGGTGGGGGCCATTTGTTTCATCCTGGGAAGCTGGGTTTGAAAGTGTGAGCGGCACTTGATCCAGCTTAATAACAAAGAATCGCCGGTAACGTAGTGAAGGCTCTTGTTGTATTTTTTATGGTTGAGATTGATCCACTCTTCAATGGTATCGATGTCTCCAGACATGAACACCCGCATTGTGGACTCTAGTTCCGTACTGCCGACCGGCTTTTTACGTTCAAACCCAGGGTAGGGTTTGTAAAGGTCACTCCAGAAGTATTCAGAGGCCCATTTCGCTACATCTTCAATTCCAGGAATTTTATCGTCTTCGATAACGCCGCCGGCCAGCATTTCCCGATAGTAAATCTCATGATTGTTGGGGATCAGCTTTTGATCGGCGACCTGCACGGCAAAGCTGTCCCGCGCTATTTCTCCTCGCAAAAAGCCAAAGTTACGTTCTGAAACTGCCTTGAGAGCTTCACGAAACAGTTTTGCACTTTGTCGGAACTCGTTCATGGAAAGATAGTGCTTGGCCTCATACTGGAGGAGCGGAGCTTTCCACTGCTCAAACACAGGGTTGGCTTTGGCTTCATCTATGAGTTTTTCGACTTGAGTGGCGCTGTCTTTCGGAAGTTTCTTGCGTTCTCCATTGAGAAACCCGTCCAGCTGAAGCAAGAGTGGCTGAAGTTGCTCACTGGGTGTTCTGGCCAGTTCTTTAAGCCTGTTAATGGCTGCAGATCGAGTCTTTGGCGCCAGGTCGTCAGCACCAGCAACTTGAGCAACCACGAAGTAGCGGTTCTCAGATTGGAGTGTGCGCCAAGGGGAGCCAGATTTCAGGCGGCTCATCAGTTCTGATATCGCGAATGCTTCTTTGGCAATGCGTTCTACCAAGTCTATCTTTGTTTTGGTGACGTGCTCTGTTGAGGGCGCATCATAGCCAATCAACTCCTCGAGCTCTTCTCCGGCTGTGAAGGATTCAAACAGACGGTTAAGCAAGGACGCAAGCTCCAGAATACCGGTCTGCCGTTTGGAGGGAAGAATGGAAAGGTAAAGTGTATTTGCATCCCAGGGCGAAAGACGCCCCTCGAACCAGTTGTTCTCAGCAGGCTCTCCATCATCTCGACAATTTCGCCAAGCCGCTACTGTCAGGTTGTATATGTGTTTGTAGATAGCGAAAATTTGAAGCACCTTGTTCTGCTCGAAATCAGAACAGTATTTATCCACCCCAGGACACAGAAACTTCAGGGCGCGTTCATAACCATCTTGTATCATTCTGGCAAAAAGCAGTCGCTGCCGGATGATTTTGAGGGTCGGGCGCTTATAGCGCTCGGCCACCAGGTTGACGAAGATTTGCTTTTCGTCGTCTGTGCCTTTGCCTGTGATGATGCGTTTAATGTCTTGCTCGTCACCAATGGCGATTTCTCTTCTTAACGCGTGCTCGTCGAGCTCTTTTTCCTTCACGAAACGAAGCGTGTCAGAGAACTGGCGCTCAAAAGGTTGTGTCGTGTCCAGTTCAAACGAACCGACAAAGTGAATTTCGGTATCGTCAGAAAAGAAGCTGTGAATCTTGTCGCGGTAGGGGAGCGTACCTTTGCGCCAGTTATGCATTGTTCTGGTGAAGGTGTCCTTGTCGTCAGTGTCTAAGAAGTTCCCTACACGAGTTCTGGCTTCGGAAAGGCGCTCTATCGAACCTCCAGCCAGGTCGGACAGCCAATCGATGACTTGAGCAACAGGCAGAAGCACATTTGCCTCATTTTCTTCGGCGAGCACTTCTGGAAGATACCAAAAGCTCCCGCGCGGCATACCGCTGTCCAAATTGCCTTGTAGGTTCCAAAATGCCGTGTGCCGAGCTATGCCTGGTATAAAGAAGTATCCGAGCACCAACCAAAGAACCTGTCTTGAGTCGGAATCGAACGTCCATGTTCTACACTCCAATCCTTTATATGCATTGGCAATTTCCATGAGGTTCTCGAGAAAGTCGGCTCTCGCCGGGCCGTCCAGGTCCAGCTCGTTGAAGATTTCTGTTAGCACTTCTTCGCCCATCTGCCGATGCTTGACCAGTTGCATTTGGCCGGAAGAAAATTTGCGCTTAATGCCGGATTGGCCCTGCTTGAGGCCTAGGCTTTGATGAACTTCGAGAAAAACTGTTTCGATGGAAGGGAACATGGCCATAAATCTCTCCTTGGTGATTGATACTCACATCCTTGCCTAACGCGGCCCCTATCTCTCTGAAAAGTGACGTACCCCCCCCCCTGGGTGAGGACAACAAGGGGGATACGCGAGATTTCATATTGGAGAATCGTATTGGCTGACATTCTGGCTCCTTCACAAATCAATAGGAGCTTTTATGAATCAGTCATCAAGTCCAGTACCTGTTGTTGTCAATTGGCATTTGACCGAAGCCTGCAACTTCTCTTGCAGGTACTGTTACGCGCACTGGGAACGCGCTGAAAGCGTAAAAGATTTAGTCAGAGAAGAACACCACGTCCGGGCTCTAGTTCAAGAGCTCGGAAGATTTTTCCGCTCTGATGGTGCAGCACGACAGTTTGGGCTCAGCGGTGCTCAGCCCAGGCTGAACATTGCAGGCGGAGAACCGTTACTCTTTCCCTCAGCTGTTCAGGCAGCCGCACAGCAAGCACGGCGAGTTGGACTGCGGGCTTCTATCATTACGAATGGCTCTCTGTTAACTGAGGATCTGTGTGATTCACTCGCTCCTCACCTTGATATGTTGGGGATTAGTATCGATGCCGGCCGATCAGGTAACAATAAGCTGATTGGGCGCGTTGATAGCCAAGGTCGGCTCCTGGATTTCGAGGTCCTCGGCAGAAATTTTGAGGTGCTGCGCCACCGAAACCCCTCATTGACCGTGAAGTTGAATACTGTAGTTAACAGGCTGAATTGGCAGGATGACCTGTCCAGTGTTGTTGATTTGGTTCGGCCCGGAAAGTGGAAGATTCTTCGAGCGTTGCCAGTCATTGATCAATCATCAACGGTAACGGATGATCAGTTTCAGGCTTTTGTGAGTCGCCACACTGCCTTTAGATCGATATCTGTGGTTGAGGACAACCAGGACATGCTGGAGTCCTACATCATGGTTGATCCTCAGGGCCGGTTCTTTCAGAACTCGCCCTGTTCTGCCGGTTATCAATACAGCGAACCCATTCTGGATGTTGGTGCCGAAAGGGCTTTTGAGCAGGTGAACTTCAATGCCTCGCGTTTTCTCTCCCGGTACTCGAATCAATCCGGGGGTGCTGCATGAAGTACTCCTCCAATAAGGACGTAAACTCATTTGCAAGACATTTGGTGGTGGATGGTTGGCGGTTCAAGCGTGGTAAAAAACATGGGAAGCTAGTAGCGCCCGGGGGACGAGGTATTGTTGTGATTCCTTCTACGCCCGGCAAAAAGAGAGCACTTCGAGAACTCGAGTCATTGGTCAAAAGGATTAAAACGGGTAACTGAGAGACTTTAGTTTCTTTGAAGCAGAACGAAGATCAACCGCAATGCTTCGCGGGTGGAGGCAGAGACCAGTGAAATATACCCGGCCTCTGCCTCCTCCATAAGTTTGTGGGTAAATCCGCTCCAATTACAATTATTTCAGCCCCCCGGGAAAGAGGTGTGCCATGTGCGGTCGTTATAACGTGATTGACTCGCCAGAAGTTCAGGCCTTGATGGAGCACCTGTCACTGCCAGGGTTAACGCCAAAGCCTCAGCACAATGTGCCTCCCGGCGGCATTGGGGAGTTTGTGGTGGAGGCTGCTGGCGATCGTTATCTGTTACCCGGCACCTGGTCACTGTTGATCGAGCAACGTCCCGACGGCCATGGCTACCGGCCAAATCCGAAGTTTAATACCTTCAACGCCCGCAGTGACCGATTGACCAGCAGTCCGCTCTGGAGAAAGTTATACCCCACCAAACGCTGTGTTGTGCCGGTCAGCGCCTTTCATGAATGGCAGGGCAAGCAGGTCTACAATATTTATCCGGAAGGTGAGGCGACCGCTCTCGCTGGGCTTTGGCAGTCTTGGCACTTTGGAGATGACCAGGTGAATTCGTTCACTGTTATCACATTGCCGCCGCACCCACGATTCAGCCATATTCACCCTAAAAGCATTCCGCTGATGCTACGTCCGGAGCAGTTCGACCTCTGGTTGGATCCGGATTTCCACCACACAGATGCTTTTGCTGATTTGATGGCAAGCCACATTCCTGCGTCGTTGGTGTGTGAGCCGGTTCGAAGCACTCACGATTTGGAGGTTGTTGAAGCTGTGGAGATCGTAGCTCCGGATTGAAGTGATATTCCAATTCAGTCTGGTGCAGATGGTTAAAAGGTTACCCTTGTGAGGTCTTGTATGGCCTGCGGAACTGAATGATCCCAAGGGATTTCGCAGCTCTTGTCCAAGCCACTCAGCGTGGCTGGTAAATCTTCACCTAGTTTTGAGCGTGTATATTCCCATTCATAGCTTTGGTCTCCTCGTTGCGTAGCTGATTCGGACAGAAACAGATTGTCTGGATCCCTTGTCAGGACTTGTGGTACCCCCCTTAGTTGATTCGCTATCACCAAGTGATCAAATTCATAATCCAGGGTTGGATACCAGTTTTGCACCAAGCCTTCGACGATTTTTTCAGCGTTGTGGCGCTCCTGCTCGTCATCAACCGATAAATACGTTACGTGTGGAACTAATGGCGTCGGATACCCCGCCGGCGTTGGCCAGTGCTTATATGCCGCGTGTAGCAATCTGCCGGACCAGAAGTTCGTAACGCCCAATTGTGTCAGGTTCGCAACAACTGTCACTTTCGGCGTAAGTTGTGTTCGCAGTGGGTTCTCGGTGGTTTTTTGCATCGTAATAAATACCAACGCAGTTCTGATACTTAACTGCCATATTCGTTTTCTTTGTGCATTATGTAGGCGGTTCCAGCATTCGGATATTTCACTGCGAATCCGACTCACTGGCATGGGTACGCCGGTTAACTCGATACTGACCCAAGTGGGTGCTGGTAAATTCAGTTCTATTGCGTGATGCACTTGGCTATCGAGTAGTTGAGCAAACCCATAAGCCCATCGTTTTGCCCGTTTTGCCTGGCAAGTTGGGCAATGGCGGTGGTAACACCATAAAAAGTGCGGATTGGTGACGGTACGGATGACCGGGTAGCTTTTGTTCCATTGGCCGCACTCTTCAAGCATGCGGCCCTGGTATTCGAAATCCAGTCTATTTAGATAGAGTTCGCTGATGTCTGTTGTAGAAGGCGAGTAAGTGGGATTCATGTAACAAATGCCTCTATGGCGCTGCCGAAGGGGTGCGGCTGTTGATGGGGCGGGGAGGGCTCCGTATGCGCGATTAACGAGTCAGGGAGCGAACTCGTAGCCCTTTTGTCGCTCAGCGTCACCTCAGCGTCACATGGAATAATTCTTGTAGGTATAGCCATCCCATGCGAAGACGGAGCTGACTTCAGGCTGACCGTGGGCTGGCCAACCACTGTCCTCAAAAACGTTGTAGTCGCTTAGCTGGGATCGCATCGTCTGCAGTAAGCCGGAGGTCTGCATAAGGTTGAGATTCTTGAGTTCCTGCGTAATAGCCACCAACCATTGATCATCCGGCTCATCTGCCCGAGCCTTGGACGAATACCCGGCCAAACCAACGACTTGGCGTCTGACGTCTTCAGAGGACCCGGAGATACGCTGAACGTGAACTTTTGGGGCATAAGGTTCTTGCAAGGCAGATTGCCAGGCCTCCGTCCATCTTTGCTGCGAAACGTAGTTATTACCTGAGTACATCGAAGGCCGAACCAATAACAGGCAGTGAAAGTGAGGATGGGCTGTGTTTGGCTCTGATTGGCCGGCGTTAACCTCAGTAAATCGGATGGCGCCAATGACGTTCTCTTGAAAAAACTTTCTTTTAGTCATCCGCTGATAAGCCTGTGTCATTTCCAAAAGCGTTTCTCGGAGATTCCATATTGCGCAGTTGCGAACTGTTAGCGTTAAGTAGAGCCATTGTTGCTGAGCAAGTGCGGGATGTTGGTCGAACATCTGGTGCATTTCGCTGCAGATCTTTTGCGAGCGGCGTTCTTGGCAGTTTGGGCACTGGCGCTGGTGGCAATAGTACGTGCGGACAGCGGGGTTAAGTTGATCTCGATATGTCAGGCAGACCCGTTCAGCACATTCCAAAATGCTCTGCCCGACCTTCTGTGTATGTGGGTCCTTTAACAGTGCTATAGCCGTGTGTTGTGACTTCCGTTTGAAATTTTCCAGTTCTTCCATAGATTTTGTTGTCATAGCTTTGACTCCTGATGACAGATTTGATGATGCGCATTTATCTTGCTGAGGTGTGGTGATGTCGCTGGATGGTGCCTATTTGCTGAGGAAGTCCTTTGGGTCGGAGCTTTCCGTAGCAGGTAATGCGGAGTTTTCTGATGACGAGTAAGTGACTATTAATAAATACAAAGCAGAAAGAGTGAGCAGGCCGGGTAGCTACTGAGCATCCCGCTGCTGAATTGCGTGTGCAATCCAATCCTGAACCTCTGATTGAACCCAGCCCACAGAGCGGCCACCTAAGGGCACAGGTTTTGGGAATGAACCGGCATCGATGTATTTGTAGATCGTGGAGCGGGCGAGGCCTGTTTGGCTGATGACATCTTTGAGTCTAAGAATGCGCATTGTGGGTGTCTCCTGGTCAATTGCGTTCAGAAGATCTGCACAGCCCGTAAAGAATGAACGTGGAGGGGTATTTTGCTTGCTTTCCTGCCTTCTTGCGCTTTACGCAGCAGCTTTTGGCTTATGTGATTGACGTTTGGGATGGTTGCGGTTTTGAGTGGGCAGAGTTCACTGTCTGAAGATTATTCGCTCAAGCCTAATCTTTGAACGATGTTCTATGCCCGAGGGTAATATTCGATAAGTCGTAATTGGTGCGCCCCAAGAATTCCCTCTCTTGGGGATCTTCCCCTTTTGCAAGCACAGTGATGCAAGCTGATGGGATAGTTCCTCCAAGTCGGCGCAGAGGCTGTAAAACATGTGCTTGTGCTCATCAAAATTCTGCATTGTGTTGAAGGGCTTTCCGGTTAACTCGAGTATGAAGTTGTTCGTGGCGCGGTCTCTTACGCTCCTCCATTCTGACGCAGACCGAATGGAAATAGGATCTCCGAGCAACTTTGCGGCATAACGTTCGATCACACACTGGGTAAATAGTTTGGCTGCGGGACGGTTGAGTACCGCAGGAGCATTCTGTTCCCAAGAGCCGGGGCTGATCGCTGTCATCTTAAGACCGAGGGGTTTTTGAGCATGTTCTGCTGAAGATGCAAGTCGATCATTTAGTCCCGGGCAACCGAGTTTCATAGCAATGCGATTTATCTCAATAGACGTGCTGCCTTTTCCCCTGATTTCGATTGGCTCAACGCTGACGCCGGTGTTTTTGAAAACTGGATGCTGAAAGTTCAGGTAATAGATGGAACTTGGTTTTCCTAGAAAGCTTCCCTCAACCAAGCCCGGTATAACGTCCGTAATTATGTTCAACTCTTGGAGCCGATTTATTCTTCTCTGAATTTGTTGCTGCGGAATCCCTGTATATCGACTTAATGTGGCATGGCTAGCAGTATTGATTACTCCGGATTGATCTGCTTTACCCACAAGTACAAGCAGTAGCAGGAAGAGGGCATTGCTACTGCCCGTCTGATCGAAGAGTCGTAGGCGCCTCAACCTATTACTGATCAGGCGAGAGCATTGAGAACTCAGCACCGCTTTTACAACGTTCTGATTCGTCTTTTCTGTTTCCCAGCTTCTGGGAACTATTTCCCTCAGTTTTCTTGGGCGACCTATTCTCCCCTGGTTTGTTACTTCGTCGATCATTCCTGCTTGCTTGAGTTTTTTTAGAGCCCGGAATGAGGCGGTTTTTGTGAACCTAAAGCGTATTCCAAGCTGCTCGCCATTGCTCTCAATTTGGCTGAACCTGCCGGGATTACTTGCCCCCTCACTTATAGCTAGCAGAAATATCAGGAACAATTTTTCATCAGCTTTAAGGTCAGGAGTACAGGACAGCAAGCATCGTACTGAGGACGGTAATTGCATTAAAATACCTATTTAAATCGCGAATAAACGAATTATGCCATAATCTGTTACCTGCGAAAAATTAGATTAAACGAATGGAAAAAGTATGCCATGACGTTTTTAAGGCATAAATGCTTCAAATCTTTTAGGTTTAAATTTTGAGAAACCTTCATTTTTAATGGTTTATTGATTGAATTGTCTCGTCCAAGCGAGCAATTATGTCGTTAGCCGCTGGCATGCGGGCTAGCTAGGTGGTGCCTCAATTGATATTGGTTATTTCTAGGGTGGTGTTATGGCTGTTAATAAAGGGCCTTCGAGCGGGAACACAGGTGAGGGCGAGGTTGGGGGGAGGGCCTCATATGTTCGCCCGTCGCAAGTACCTTGGGCGGGGGCGCCGTCTTCTCTTAATCGATTGGGATCTGGCGGAATGTCGTATAGTGCTGCGTCCTCACCCGCTGATCCCGCTGATCCCGCTGATCCCGCTGATCCCGCTAAAGTCTCCGAGTGGCTTAAAGATGCGGATGAGGCTCAGTGCAGGTGGGCGCTCGGGTATTTGTGCAATCATGTTTCCGTGAGATTTCATGAGGTCTTCCCGGGTAAGCACTCTCGTACTGAGTTGGTCGGTATGCTTGAATTGCTGTTGTGTGACGTCCCGGGTCAGATTGCAAGTTGTGGCAAGACTCTATCGCGGGATTCATATGAGGCGTTGGCGTTGAAAGCTATCGCAAGAGACGGTTCTAAATACCTTTTGAAGGCCAGAAATGTTTGGAACCAGAGGGTAAATCGGGCACGCAAAGCTGCGGAAGCTTTGAATACGATAGCTGTAAATGCCGAAACCAAGAGAAAGATTAAAGCGTTAGCGTCGGAGCATAGCTTGGAAGAAGATGAATTCCTTTCCATTGTTGTTGATCTTTTGCATGAGCGGCGTGGGTCGGTGGAGGGAGTTATTAAGCAGCGAAAGGCTGCCAAAAAGGCAGCTATTGCTTCTGATCTTGGTCTTCTGGGCAGTTCCTTACTGTAGCAGGGCAAGTTGATCGCCATGAAGTTTAGTCGCGGGCAGACTTCAGCTTTTCGAGAAAGTTGGCCCAAGTCTGCATCATCTCCCGGCGATCCTCCAGAAACTCCGTCCTGTTATAGGCGCGCCCATGCATATCGGCAACGCGGTGAGCCAGCTGCATCTCAATCAGGTGAACGGGGTACTTCAGTTCTTCTTGCAGCAGGGTTCTGGCCATAGCCCTGAACCCATGAGCAGTCATCTTTCCACCATACCCCATCCGATCCAGAGCAGCCTTGATTGCCACATTGCTCATCGGGCGTTTGGCATCCCTGGCGTTGGGGAACACATACGGGCTGCGGTGTCTGGTGACGGGTTCGACTTCTTCCAATATGGCAATTGCTTGGCGTGATAAAGGCACCATCAAGGGCGCGCCGTTTTTAGTTGTCGGAAGCTCCCATAGCGCTTTGTCGAAATTAATCTGCTCCCAGAGCATCTGCCGCGTATCACCTGGTCGAGTGAATACCAACGGAGAGATTCTCAAGGCGGCTGACGTGGCAAAGTGCCCCTGGTATGCCTCAATGTCCTTCAGCAGGCGTGAGACCTCGTCAGGCCGTACCAGTGCGTGTTGGTGCTTAACTTGGGTCTTGGGTAGGTAGCCGGTTAAATCCCGGGTTACGTCAGAGTCTGCTCGCGACGTTGCCACTGCGTATCGGAATACCAGGCTGATCAGCGTTTTCACCCTATGTGCGGTTTCTACGTTTCCTTTTTTAACGATCTTATCCAGTACTTGCAGGATATCGGCAGGCTGGATCGAGCGAATGGGGCGCCTGGCAAGCTGGGGAAAGGTATAGATTTCTAACCTACGCCAGTTACGTACTGCGTGTGACTCAGTAACTTCTGCAGAGTGTTTCTGCTGGTACCAGTCTTGGCAGAGGGTGCGGAAGGTGTTCTCACCATCGGATACTCGCTGAGTAGACTCATGCTGCCGGTGAGCGCTCGGGTCGATATTCTGTTTGAGTAAACCTTTGGCTTCATCGCGAGCCTTGCGTGCATCCGCAAGAGAAACTTGTGGGTAACTGCCCAGTGAAAGCGTCTTCTCGTTACCCGCAAACCGGTATCGCAACCACCAGTACTTGGACTCACCTTTGATGACCAGAGTGAGGCCGCCACCATCTGCTAGTTTCCGTATCTTCCCGGAACCCTTGGCATTTTTCACTTCATTGGCGGAGAGTTTGTTGAGTTGGCGAGCCATGGGTATCCATTTTGTGGGTAACGGAGTGCGGGAAAGTGCTGTTACCCACAATGTTACCCACAAGTATGCGTGGATGCCAGTGGATCAATATGGATGTGATAGACATAAAAAAGCCCCGTTTCCGGGGCTTTGGGGCGTTTCAGTGGATCTCGATGGACCTCCTGAAACTCTTGGTTGGTGGAGACGGCGGGAATTGAACCCGCGTCCGCCAGCA
>TARA_R110001606_G_scaffold80186_5_pt1 | contig 31065 bp, 23 predicted proteins | sample TARA_R110001606 | Tara Oceans TARA_R110001606 (sample SAMEA4398315) | marine metagenome | biome: Polar Biome; feature: [SRF] surface water layer (ENVO:00010504); material: water (ENVO:00002006), including particulate matter (ENVO:01000060) such as... | depth 5 m
AAGGCGCTTCTGATATTGGGTGTACAACGGTGCTCGAAAAAACGGTGGAGGTATTCCCTTTACCAAAACCAGATTTCGTTGCTGAGCCTGTGTGCGATGGTTCGCCCACGGCTTTTGACAATAAAACCACGCTGTCCGCTGGCACTTTAGCCAGCTACCTCTGGAATTTCGGTGATCAAACCAACTCCATTGTCGTGAGCCCGAGCAAGCAGTACCTCAACCCTGGTAGCTACCAGGCCTCTTTGCTGGCAGAGTCGGAGGCAGGCTGCAAGGCCATTGTGGTAAAAGAGGTGGTGGTGCATGACTTCCCGGTAGCCAATTTTACGGTTGGCAATGTATGCGATGGCTTTGAGATCGAGCCTGTCAACCGCTCAGAAATTGCCAGTGGTGACCTGACCTTCGAATGGGATTTTGGTGATGGGCACACTTCAGCGTCGGCCAATCCCACCCATCTGTACGAGGAAGCGGGGGCATACACCATTACCCTGGCAGCCAACTCAGGCAACAACTGCAAAGACGTTTTTCAGCGGCAGGTCACCATTTATGCCCTCCCAGAGCCTGATGCCGGGGCCGATACCATAGTGAGCAAGGGCTATTCAGCCCTGCTGGCAGGCAGTGGAGGAGTGAGCTACGTATGGAGTCCTATCGATGGCCTGGCCAATTCCAACATACCCATCACCTGGGCGACACCGCTACAAACCACCGACTACGAGCTGCTGGTCACAGATCAGTTTGGCTGCCAGAACAGAGATACCGTGACGGTGAACGTGAACGACGATTACCGAATAGTGGCCAGCAATGTATTCACCCCTGACGGCAATGGTCAGAACGACACCTGGGTGATCCGAAATGTGGAGACGTTCGGCGACGTGAATGTTCGTGTATTCGACCGCTTCGGCACGATGGTCTTCCAGGAAACGGCTTACCAAAACGACTGGCAGGGCACCCGAGGCAACGACATTCTGCCAGACGGCACTTACTACTACGTGATCACTTTCTCGACTTCGGAAAGGAAGTACAATGGGGCTCTGACGATTATGAGGAATAGGTAGGGTGGAGCTGGTTCGTGGGATACGAATGGGGGTGCTGGGCCTTGTCATTTCCTGGAGGAGGGGGAACACCTATAATGAACGGCCACAGCATGGACTGTAGAGAAAACAGCGAGGAGAACTTATAGTGTGAACGTCTTTTTTCCATTTGCTACAATTCATTGCGTGCTATTTCATGGAGGAAAACAATAGTTTCCTATTTACTCATAAAATAACTAGTGTATTATCTTATACGAAATGGTAATAGAAATTTAGAATTATTTTATCAATGGCATAATTGGCGCCAAAAAGAATTTTTTCATATTGCATAATCTTCTCTATCAGTATATTAAAGTTATGCAGAAGAAAGAACACGTAACCAAAAAAAGCTATGAAAAGAAAGTTATTGTTTATCATGATGCTGACGTTAGCCTTGGCCTCCGAGAGGTGCTATGCTCAGCTCGACCCGCAATGCCAGGACATCGAAAATCCCCTGTATGCGAAAGAAATAAAAAGGCACATTGGCAATAATAAATACTTGCTGGAAGTCTTAAAGGAACACGAGTTCGAGCTACCTGACGACTACTTTGACAATCTGGACAATCGGGGGCTTTACAAAGGGAAACTTCTACCACTTGAAAAAGTCAAAAAATTCAAAGCTGATAGTGAAAACATCTCCGACGTTGGGCGGACTATGGTGTACGGAGGAACTATCTATTACTTACCACTTAAGATCTATGTATACAGCGATGGTGTTAATGATGCCGCAACCGTGGCGCAAGTAAATGACGTTGTTCAGCAGACAATGGTTTCTTTTCGTCAAAATGGAGTCCCGATAGAGCTTTATATCAAATGCTCAATCGTATTTATACCATCTCCCTTGTATTATAATATAGATAGCGATGCTGAGGTCAATAGTATGTTCAGTTCGTTCTATGACCAAAATGCGATGAACATCCATATAGTAAACAGTGCGGTAATAGATGGAAAGTCACTTGCTGGCCGAGCGGATCGCCCTGGAAATCGATTGCTCATTGTAAAAGGCTGGAGCTCCACTACGCTGGCACACGAGCTAGGCCATAATTTCGGGCTAAAACACACACATCATGGTAGTGGAATAAACGATAATGAAAATTGTGACAATTGCTTTCAGGAACCTGTAAGCCGAACAATGACCCAGCCGATTCTATGTGGAAATTTTACTGGTAGGAAGAAATGTGAAGTTAATAACGACGATTTATGTGATACCCCAGCGGAGCCAAATCTACAATCGAGAGTTTCCAGTGAACAAACTGGTTGTTTATATCAGCCTCAAACAACACTTAATGACAATTGGGGTGTTACTTGGCAACCCAATACTAGGAATATAATGTCCTATTCTACAAGGGAGTGTAGAAATGCGTTTACTTATGGTCAAATTGGGGTTATATTGGCTGAGTTGCAGACTTCTAAATTTAATTTTAAGTCTACAAGTGCGACTTATTCCATGACGGGGCCTACTCAATTATGTCGTGGCCAATCCTATAGTTACTCTATACCTAGTGGCCCAACTAATTATACATATAATTGGAAAATACCCTCCAGCTGGTCTATTTCAGGTCAAGGCACTAAAAATGTCACAATCACTGTTGGTCAAACTGGCCCACTGAACAATACCATATATGTAGACATATCTTCTTGCGGAGGATCCGTTGCTCCAAAGAATACTTCAGTTGACGATGGGATTGTAAATGTGTCTGGCCCAACTCAAATCGCCAATAACTCGCAAGCTGGATTTTTTACAGCCGAACAATATTCTGGAGCGTATTACACCTGGTCTGTGCCGAGCGGTTGGTTCATTCAGTCTGGTCAAGGCACCTCGATGGCTAGTCTTGGTGCATATTCCAATGGTAGTCCAGGTTGGGTAAGTGTTAGTGCCTATCCAGTTTGTGGCCAAACAATTTATGGAAGTCAGTTTGTTATGGTCACAAGCGGAGGATCTCAATATCGTGTTATTGAAGACGGTAATTTGCTGAAAGAAATATTTGTTGATAATAACTTGATTGAAACAAGCGTTGAAATTTACAGCTTACTCAATGGCCAACAGATTATGTCTTTCACCTGCTTATCGCCAAATGACAATGTAGACCTATCCTCTATTCCCAAGGGCGTGTTTTTGGTACGATTTCAGTCTGAGAAAAATGAAGGAACCCTAAAGCTTCTAAAACAATGAAAAATCTAACGGTAATGCTTATTAGCTCTTTGTTGCTTGCAACGTCATGTGGCAACAAAGATGAAGGAGAGCCAGTTGAATGGATATTGTTCTTTGCTTTCACTGGAGAAGCTGGCAATGACTTTTTTGATGAAAACTCCCATTATCATCCGGATAGTGTTAAAGTCATTTTTAACGGTCAGAGTATGGCCTTTGACGATTATAAAACTCTTAATGGACTTCACGTCTTTGGCTTAGGGCCCTGGGGAGCAGAGCCTAATTCGCCCGCTAACAACTATTTTGACTTTGGAAATGGTGATGTAGACACGTTGCACTATCAATGGGAACCAGGCACAGTGAAGCTGCGCAGCGATAATTTCCACGAAATGGAAGTTGTTCGCCTTTTCTACAACGATTCGTTGGTGCTGACATGGGAACCAAAAGCTAATCCGGACATTGTTTCTGAAATCATACGCCGAAATACTCGCTCAATGGTTTCACCGAGTCCAGATAATCCTGTCGTTATCTCTTTTGTTAAAAGGGAGAATCCGGACGAAATCAATTAGTCATTATTACCAATTCGCCCCGAGACAATTGTCCGGGGCGAATCCTTTTTTCAACCGCCTCTATTAGCGACCTGTACTAAAAATCTATCGCCCTGGTGCGTGTCCCCTGGTGCGTGTCTTCACGCACCAGCAGGCCCTGTCGTTTCCCTGGTGGGTTCGCCCACCTGAAAACACCCCGCACGCCATCCTGATCAGCGCCGATATGGTATGGCCGCCTCCTCACCGCTGCTCCCATTTGTAAATCCACGGCACGCCAATGATATAGGGCCTGGCCTTGCTGTCCATCAGCTCTTCGATCAGCCCATTCGCATTTTCCAAATGCTTCACCCCCTGCAAATACACAAAATACCATGTGCCGGTGGCGCTTTGGGTCACCCGGGTATCGAGCCCATCCTCCCGCTTCAAAATCCGCTGAAAGAGCTTGGCATCGTCGAGGTTGCGCAGGCCCCCGGAGTCCAGTGCCCTGGGCGAATTTTCTCGGCACCTACTATTGTGATATCACTTTCTCGCCTTCGGAACGGAAGTACAATGGGGCGCTGACGATTATGAGGAATAGGTAGGGTGGAGCTGGTTCGTGGGATACAAACCAGGGTGCTAGAAACTACGTAGTGAAAACTACTGTTGTGATCCCAGTGCAATGCTGAGAAAGATCATAACACTTTGATTCGTTACATTCGGATTTATGAATCGTGAACTGTTTGGCAACAGAACTGCCCCAGGGTAGATATCAGTTAGGCCGTAGAATACTTCCAGTCCTGCCGAAAAGAGTGGATTGATTTTTCTGGATGATCCAACAAGGAGCCCCAATTCTTTCAGGGAACGCAGAACGTCCATGAAATCAGACTTCCTCGATAGCCAGGTGCGGCCACTTACGCCGGCATAGATATTTGTTTCTGGGCCAAGGTTCACGCTCAAAACAACCGGTAAGCTGACGTAGTAGGCATTTGCATCGCTGGTTGATTTGTCGAGTCCGTAGATTGCTTCAGGTTCTGTCGTGAACGGTCCACCGGCGTCGGTTTTAAAGTATGGACTTCTTTTAAATTTTGCCCCGAAAGAAAGGCCTGTGACAATGGAGAATTTTGCTCCAATAGGTTTGCCGGCACGGATTCCAACCAGAGTCTCAGCCGTGCGATACTTGGGCGATGACGGAAGCTCATAGATATTGAATTGTGATACACCACCGCCTAGTATAGCGTGGTACCTGAGTTTTCTGCTGAAACTATCAGAACCCTGGGCCCAGCCAAGACCAATCCCAAAAAAATTTACCAGTAGAATTAAACAAAAGACATGCAAATTCCGCATGCCTTTTGTTACCATGGATTGTTTCTTCATATTCACTGACAATCTAAAATTGCCCAATTGCTTGTTCCTACTCCTCTAGACGTTCCTTCCTGATGAGCCTCGTCGGTATAAATATTCAACGTAGAATATCCATTCCAAAGTATGGGACTGTTTGGCGCCACGTTCCAGCTTTCATAACCCTCAACGTCGTTAGTGCCTCCATAGTGGTTTTATACCCCCATTTTGGCTTTTCAAAAACGTTAAAATGAATAGGCACTAGTAGTGGGCTTGCATTGCATAGTATTCACTTTCTCGGAGTCGGAACGGAAATACAATGGGGCGCTGACGATTATGAGGAATAGGTAGGGGGGGGAGATGCTGGTTCTTGGGATATGAATTAGGGCCGGGGTGTGAGGAAATAGGACTGACAGTTGATACTAAGGGGAGGAATGGGCATTCGAGGTTTTTAGGTTAGATTGATATCATTCTTATGAAACAGCTAATTGTTTGCTTATTGCTTACGATGACAAGCTTTACTTGTGGGGCCCAGGGAATTACCCTGGCTCCATCTTTAGGGCTTGCTTATCTTCAAAATAAAATCCCACCGCTAAGTAATTCGCAGGTTAGTCCCAGGCAAATTCAATATGCTACAATGTATTCATTGGCCTTGTCGACCAAAATTTCCAATAGGTTTCAAACTGGGCTAGCGTTCGCTTATGCATCCGCAGCGCTAAATAGAATATATTCGGTCGGCACGGGGAGTACACCTATAAATGTTATTCATTTCCCCATGATGGAAGTATTCGGTAAATACTTTACCGGACGAATTGGTAGTTTTCTGCCCTACGTGCGAGGTGGACTGGGTTACGCATTTAATTACCCTGAAAAAATGGGGACATCTCAAATTGAAACATCTGGTAAGTCTTTAACCAGCCTATCAATCGGGACGGAAGGCAATCCAAGAGGACAACTTTCATACTTTCTTGAGGCTGGTTACTGGAATAGAGGTGTTTTGGTGAAAGGGGGGCTGATAATCAATACTTCAAAACTAAAAAACCTGAGTGATCCCGGTTCGTAAGGCATGAACCAGGGCGTTGGAGCGCTGACAATCATAGTAATAGGTAGGCATGAGATGCTAGTTCGTGAGACACGAACCAGGGCTTCAGGGCAATGGATAGGTGGGGTGTCTTTGACGCAACGAGAAACATTTTAAAGAACTCAGCTATGCGAATAAACCTCTTATTGATAGTGGGTGGCATTGGGCTATTGGCCTGCTGCCACGAAAAAGACAAGTATCCGCAGGGGACCTTCCCTGCCACTGTCACCAATTTCAGTGAGGTTAACTCCGAATATGATGATTACAATTCGGACATACCGCTGATAAGCGTTGGACTGAAGCTTCATTTCTCCTCCAACAGGAATAGTGCCGGTGAAAACTTTGATGTGGTTGGAGATGCTCTGGGTATTCTTTGGACGACCGACAATGGCACTTTGAGCATTCATGCCACGTCGCTGGACGATGACGACTTTACACCTGAGTTACTGGCTTCTATTAATACGACTTGCGATGAAATGGGGCCTTACTCCTTTCAGTACAATGCTGGTGGCAAATACAGGTATGTGCTGATGTATGCCAGCGACTGCGACAGCAACTTCAACATTAGCTATGCCCATTACGAAAAGCCTTTTGGGACTGATGGGTCGCCGGTCATGTATCCTCCGAAGAAAATTGATTTTCTTAATTCCTCAGCTGACGATATGTATCCAACATTTTATGGAGAGAATTTCATTTATCATGGTGAGGTGGCACATGAAACTATCGAAAAATTGCTATTCTGCTCAAACAGGGATGGGCAGTTCGACATCTATGAAATAGACTTTGGCGGGGACACCGATTTAGTGGGCATGCTTGGTTCAGACATTGGGAAGCAGCCGGAAAAGCTTGCTATCAGCTCGGAGAGCAACGACAAATGTCCGTTTGTAAGTGGTAAATTGCTGGTGTTTACGTCCGACCGCCCGGGTGGATTTGGCGGGTATGACCTTTATTATTGCTTAGGAACAGACAATGGCTGGTCGGAACCTACCAACTTTGGAGCAGAAGTAAACTCAGCGTACGACGACTATCGGCCGGTTGTTCTCAATTATCCAGGTTTTTTCAACAATAGCCTGCTGCTTTTCTCTTCCAACCGGCCTGGTGGCAAAGGTGGGTTCGACTTGTACTATATCGGCACAGACGTGGCGGTTTATTAGGGGGGCTTATTAGGTATCGTAATTAGTGAGACGGAAGTCTGTGGCATAAAAGCAGCCAGGCAGCGAATAGGGTAAGATAAATATCAATCAATGAAAAAAGATAATAATTTGCGCATTGCTTACGATCACAAGCCTGAGATTTTACGCCCGCAACGCCTCCTCTGAAGCACCTACACTTACAGGCATCAAAGGGGATGAGGGCTTTTACCGAAAAAACCAGGAAGCTCAATGGCAAAAAAGTGACTTCTTCGCCTGGGTGATCAAGGCAGAGTGTACGGCTTTTGAGAAGAAATAGCCTCTGTTCATTCTATTCGGTTTTGAAAAACAGCTTCTTCCTTTTCTTTGGTTCTTCCTCCTTCCCGGAGTCGTCCGTCCTCTTCTCCGGTGTTGCCTGAAAAGCCGTTTCCTTAAGCTCCTCCAAATGCAGCTTGTCGATGGCATGCACAGCCCGGACGTTGAGGCGCTGGAACAAGCCGTAATTTTCCACCACCGTTTTGAATCTCTCATTCTTGTCATACAGCAGCAGGTAGTAAAACTGCATGAGCACTTCCTGCTCGGTGAGGTGAGGCTTGATGATGTTGACATAGAAAACAGGGTCACTGCTTTTTTCATCTACCAGAAATAGCAACGCCTTGTAGCTTTCCATGTAGTGGGAGAGTGTATTTCGGTAGCTGTCGTACACCAGGCGGAAGCTGGTTTCGAACGACTGAGAGTCGAGGTTTTGTGAGCTGCCCGTTGTTTTTCTTTTTCGTTTGGTGGCAGTCAGGGCCTTCTTGAAGTCGACATACATTTTGTCGAAGCCGTTGGCACCGTCCTGGGTTTCGATGCGCTTGGCGGCATTGAGGTGAAACTCGAGGAGCTGGAAGAACGTGTTTTCAAATTGCTGTGTTTGCAACGTTTTCGATTGCTTGTCCATGATCTTGCGTGACTCCAGGAGCTCTTCCCTCTGGAGTTCAAGCTCCCGGCGCTGATAAATCAAGGCCAGGTAGAAAAAGATGACCCCTGCCAGCGACCACATGGTGCCTACCGAGCCTCCAATAAATTCACCCAGCATGCTGAGGGTAGAGATATCCCCTTCCACTGCCAGGTTGAGGTTCTTTACATTGTTGAACACATAGTAAATAATGCCAAAACCAGCCAAAACGGCCAGGGCAGCACTGGCACCCAGAAAAGTGACGAAAAATGAACGCCTGGTTGGATTAGGTTTACTCATATAGCCGGATAGGTTTCAGTTGTCTAAGATAAGGAATAGCAGCGATGGAATGAGTTAATTTTTGGAATGATGCGCCGCTGGAACTGAAATACCTGGACTCCCGATACGGATTTTTCATTATCTTCAATCATATGAAAAACCTACAATCCCACCTGCTTTTGCTGATAGCAGCTACTCTCCTTTTTTCCTGCTCACAGCCTTCAGCAAAAAGGCCGGTTCTCACAAGTACCGACAGCCTGGCTTTGGAGCAAGCCGCTATCAACGGCCGGCTGGTGAACGAGGGCCTTGAAAGATGCCGGAAGTTTGTAACCGACTGGCTGGCCCATGCCGACTCCACCACGGGGCTGATCCCCCGCAACCTCTATGAAAGCACCGACATCTGGAATGCCTGGGATGCCGCTGCCGACAACTACCCTTTTATGGTGCTAACGGCGGCTTTAACCGACGAGGAGCAGTTCAGGGGTCGAATGTTCGACATGCTCCGCAGGGAAACCCGCCTCACCTCCCGGGTCGGCCGCCTGCCTGATACTTACTCATTCTCCAAACAAGGCTTTGACAAGCCCGAGCCAGATTTGAACAGCATCATGTTTGGCTCGTCGGAGTATATCAAAGATGGACTATTGCCACTTACGGAGTGGCTGGGAGCCAGCCCGTGGTCAGAGCGAATGATCGGCATTCTCGACGATATGTGGAAATATGCGCCAGTGGAAACACCTTATGGCAACATTGTCTCCAACAATGTGGAAGTGAACGGGGAGATGCTGCAGGTGCTGTCACGGGTATACTGGATGACGGGCGATCAAAAGTATCTGGACTGGGCGATTCGGCTGGGTGACTACTACCTGCTTGACGAGCACCATCCGACCAGGAATTTTGAATCGCTCAGGTTGCGTGACCATGGCTGTGAAATCGTATCAGGTCTTTGCGAACTATACGCCACGGTGAATGCTGCCGATCCGGCAAAAAAGAAAGTCTACCAGCCCCACATGCACGAAATGCTTGACAGAATACTGGAAGTGGGGAGAAATGACGACGGACTTTTTTACAATTCTATCAATCCGCAAACTGGAGAAGTCTTGTCGGCGGGCACAGCGGATAACTTCGGGTATAATCTCAATGGTTTCTACACAGTTTACCAGATCGACTCTACGAAAGCCTACCGGGCCGCCACTTTGAAAGCACTGAATGTCTTGAACTCCAACTACCGAAATTTTGACTGGGAAACGGGCTCAGCTGATGGCTACGCCGACGCCATTGAAGGGGGGCTGAACCTTTACAACCGTGAGCCTGTAAGCAGCGTGCCCGGCTGGATGGATAGCGAAATGCAGGTGATGTGGTCGATGCAGGACTCCAGCCACAGGGCCAACACAGAGCAATGGCGCTCATCCGGGGTGATTGAAGGCTGGCATGGCGATGGCAACTTTGCCAGAACTACCATCATGTATTGCCTGTGGAAGACGCAGGGCATGACAGTGGCTCCCTGGCGAGCCGACATACAACCTGGGGTAGTAAGAATCGGAGAGGACTTGCTGATCAGTGTGACTGTTGAGGCAGACTGGGAGGGAATCGTTAAGTTTGATGTGACCAGGCACCAGGCTAATATGCACATGCCCTGGGACTGGCCCCGGATCAATCAGTTTCCGGAGTGGTTCACCGCCAACGAAAGTATGCAATACACATGGGCCAACTTACAAAATGCTGATGAAAAGGCATTTTCTGGCAAGCAGCTAAGCGATGGTGTCAACGTTTCCTTGAAAAAAGGCGTCAATCAGTTCAGGTTGCAGCTAACCAGTAATTAACCATTAGCCCTGAAACCGTGGAGCGAGGCCTAAAAGGTATTGCGAAGTATTTTCTCAAAAACAATAAGCTTGAAGGTAAAGTATAGCAATGCGCACTATTTTTCATCAAAAGAATATAACAAAACAGCATCCCAGCGATTTTTTTAACAGGTATTGCTAATTTGCATGCCACAATGTCTTCAAGATAAAATGAAAGGTATCATTCTAGCTGGTGGATCTGGCACTCGTCTTCACCCACTTACGATCGCAGTCAGCAAGCAAATCTTGCCTATATACGATAAACCAATGATCTACTACCCATTAAGCACGTTGATGCTTTCTGGGATCAGAGAAATACTCATCATATCCACTCCTCACGATCTTCCTTTATTTAAAAGCCTTCTGGGAGATGGCAAGAGCCTGGGGTGTGAGTTTTCGTATGCCGTTCAGGAAAAGCCGGAAGGCCTGGCCCAGGCTTTCATTATCGGGGAGTCATTTATCGGTAACGACAAGGTGGCGCTTGTGCTGGGGGATAATATTTTTTATGGATCGGGTATGGCCAAGCTGCTGCAAAGCAAGAGCGACCCGGACGGTGGTGTCATTTTCGCCTACCACGTAACAGACCCCGAACGTTATGGCGTAGTCGAATTTGATGAGAACCTCACGGCCTTGTCGATTGAAGAAAAGCCATTGAAACCTAAGTCGAACTTTGCGGTGCCGGGTCTTTATTTCTACGACAATAGTGTGGTAAAAATAGCCAAAGAGCTGAAGCCCAGCCCCAGAGGGGAGCTTGAGATCACTGATGTAAACAAAATATATCTGTCGCAGGGGAAATTATCTGTCGGCATTCTCGATAGGGGTACCGCCTGGCTCGACACGGGCACCATCGTTTCTCTGATGCAAGCCGGACAGTTTGTGCAGGTAATAGAAGAAAGACAGGGATTAAAAATTGGTTGTATAGAAGAAGTCGCTTACAAAATGAAATTCATTGGAAAAGAACAGCTGGCAAAACTCGCCAATCCTTTAGTGAAGAGCGGCTATGGTGGCTATCTATTAAACCTTATTAAATGATTATCGAAGAAACCAGGTTTCCAGGCTTGTTTGTTATTCAGCCCAAAGTATTTGAGGATGAAAGAGGCTACTTTTTCGAGAGCTTCAGTGCAGCCAATTTCGAAAAAGCGACGGGCGCCAAAGCCGATTTTGTACAACACAATCAGTCGAAATCGTCGAAAGGAGTTCTGCGAGGACTCCACTTCCAAAGAGAACCTTATGCACAGGCTAAATTGGTTAGGGTACTCTCGGGAACTATACTAGATGTGGTAGTCGATTTGAGAGAAGGCTCTCCGACTTACCAGCAACACTTTAGCATCGAGATGAGCGCCGAGGACAAAAAGCAACTGTTCGTGCCCAGAGGTTTTGCCCACGGCTTCGTCATCCTTTCCGAAACTGCTGAGTTTTTCTACTGCGTCGACCGGCCATATGCACCAAACTTCGACGATGGCATACGATTCGACGATAATTCACTAAACATCGATTGGAAGCTTGATAAATTGTCTCTGATTCTTTCGGAGAAAGACAAAGGGCTCGGCACACTTAATGATGCCGCAGGTAAGTTCAAATTTTAATTCAGCTAAAATGGCAAAGAAAAAGAAAGTATTGATTACTGGCGGAGCGGGATTCCTTGGTTCTCACTTGTGCGACAGGTTTCTAAAGGAAGGCTACGATGTAATTGCGATGGACAACCTCATCACCGGCTCTCTCGAAAACATAGAGCATCTTTTTAAAAGAGAAGACTTTGTATTCTATCATCACGATGTCTCGAAATTTGTTCATGTTCCGGGCGATTTGGACTATATTCTTCACTTTGCTTCACCAGCAAGCCCGATCGACTACCTTAAAATGCCTATCCAAACCCTTAAGGTAGGCTCACTTGGCACGCACAATTTGCTTGGCCTTGCCAAAGCAAAAAATGCCAGAATCCTGATAGCCTCCACTTCAGAAGTTTATGGCGACCCATTGGTGCACCCTCAAACGGAAGACTACTGGGGCAATGTCAACCCCGTGGGCCCAAGAGGGGTTTACGATGAAGCCAAACGTTTCCAGGAAGCCATTACTATGGCCTACCATACTTTCCATGGACTAGAAACACGCATTATAAGGATATTTAACACTTACGGACCCAGAATGCGACTAGACGATGGCAGGGTGTTGCCAGCCTTCATTTCACAGGCATTAAGGGGTGAAGACCTCACCTGTTTTGGCGATGGCTCGCAAACCCGATCCTTCTGCTATGTCGACGATCTGGTTGAGGGCATTTACAGACTGCTCTTAAGCGATTACCCGCACCCCGTGAATATCGGCAACCCTGACGAAATCACTATCAAGCAATTTGGGGAAGAGATTATCAAGCTGACCAATGCCAATCAAAAGCTTATTTTCAAGCCCTTGCCAACGGATGATCCGAAGCAACGGAAGCCCGATACAACCAAAGCCAGAGAAATTCTCGGGTGGGAACCCAAATTCTCCAGGGCTGAAGGGTTGAAACCAACATTAGAATACTTTAAGAACAAGGTGCTGAAATAGGCACTTTGTTCTGCGTTCCAAACTACTTTCGCCAGGATTAGGAGCCAGGCTTTATCCAGTTAGATATCGTATACCTCAAAGCGGCCACGCTGTCAATGGGATTAAACTCCTTTTCTGAGATAAAGAAGAGTTCATGCTCCTTGTTGTTGCTTGCCCTGAGGTATATGCGGTAGTTGTGTTGCTTCTGATTATTGGAAAAGGCGGATACGTCCCCTTCGGAAACCTCGTAGTTCACTTCAATCGCCGTAATCTCTCTGAAAGGGTAAATATTCTTTCCCCCAAAAATTGAACCTTTGAGTTCGAACGTTCCCTTCTTAATGTCAAATACAAACCTCTTTCTTTGGACGTACTTGATCAGCGGAATTATAAGAACTCCAAAACCCAAAAGGAAGAATATGGAAGAAAAGAGGCCCCCTATCAGCAGGAAAATGCCGAGAAAGATAAGGGCCAGGTTCGCATATTTGGAAAAGCTGGCTTTGCTTCTGAATACCTGGATAGAGTTTAAATCTTCATAGATGTATCCGTGCCTGGCAACAAGCTTTTGAAGATCGAATGGTAAACTAGTATTAGCCATAGAATGATTAAAAAATTGACTTTCACGCACTGAACTTTGATAAAGGTACAGTTTTTCGCCTTATTTTCTTCTAAGCTTGTTCAGCTGACTTTCTTTTAGTCCAATAACGCATTAGTCCGGCCACACTCATCCATGCAGGATTGGCCGCTTCATATTGCTCGATTTGCCTGTCAGTCAGGCCCTGAGCTCTCAAACCATCTGCCACAAAGCCCTGGAACATCGGAGTCATGGACTCTGCGTCTGTTCCCTTTTCCATCTGGTTCTTGATCCAGAACGCCCACTCATCCAGCACTGATTCCAGGCCATCGAGATGTTTGTCAATATCTTTTATCATTCCAAAATGAGTGAGATAGAGCTGTGAAACCCCAGCGGCCTTTATTCGCTCAATGGAGCCTTTCCAGTTTTCTACGTTGATGTCGGGAGGCGGGCAAGGAGGCACCACCGGCCCATTTTCAATTTTTACGCCTGCTACATCGCCGGAAAAGAGGATGTCATTTATTTGCCAGGCAATATGGTGAACAGCATGCCCCGGCGTATGCAACGCTTTGATCGCAACTCCACCTATTTCGATAGTCTGTTCGTCGTTTACCGCCACCAGCTGGCTTTCGTTAATGCTGTGCATTTGCCCCCACAGATAATCCATTTTATCCTCATAGATGCGCCTTGCCGACTCCATCAGCTTCGAAGGATCAGCCAAATGCTTTACTCCGAATGGATGAACATAGACGCTCGCACCCTTTTGGGCAAAATACCAGGCGGCTCCAGCATGGTCAAGATGAATGTGGGTCAGAAAAACATGTTTGACGTCCTCCGGCTCCACTCCATTTTCCTTCAGCCCTTTTTCCAATGATTGAATAGAAGAATGGGGGCCTGTTTCGATCAAGATCGGGCCTTCGCTTGTTTTAATTAAGAATGACGAAATAGTTTTTTCGAGCCCTAGAAAGTGAAGGTCCAGTATTTTAACATCAAGCATAACAGCACCGGGGTTCAATGAAATTAATAACTTCGCCACTAAAATAACGATTGGAAAATGGAAAATCAGCTACCTGAGTACTTTCAGGACTTTATGCCCGAGAATGTTTGCTTTGGATGTGGAATACACAATCCCAATGGGTTGCAAGTAAAGAGTTACTGGGAGGGTGAGGAGGCGGTATGCAAATGGGTCTCGGAAGAAAAGTACCACGGCTGGCCCAACCTGTTGAATGGTGGTATTTTAGCTACCCTTATTGACTGTCACTGCATGGGCTCGGCCATGGCGCATGCCTACAAATTGGAAGGAAGGCCGCTGGATTCTATGCCTGAATACAGATATGCCACCGGCACTTTGAACGTTCGCTACCTGAAGCCAACTCCCAACGATCAAACGATAGAGCTGAGAGCCAGGGTAAGTGAGGTAAAGAATAGAAAAACGGTGTTCTACTGCGAGGTGTTTGCCAATGGGTTAAAAACAGCGGAGGCCGACGTTGTTGCCATACGGGTGTATGACAGCAGTCAGCCTCCTACTGAAAATGCTTTCAAATAGTTATATAAGCTCTGAAATATGCGAGGCGTCCTTGGCTTCCAGATTGCTGGCACCCATCAGGTGAATATCTATGGCTCTCGCAGCCTCACGGCCTTCAGAAATTGCCCAAACAACAAGGGACTGGCCTCTGCGCAAGTCACCCGCCGCAAAAACATTCTCTAAAGATGTTTTGTAATCCGTGGCCGCCACATTTCCCCTTTCGTCAAGGGAAACTTTCAGTTGGTCAACTAATCCTTCCTTCTCCGGGCCCACAAAGCCTACCGCCAGCAAAGCCAGTTCGCAGGGGATTATTCTTTCGGTGTCTTTGATCTCCACAAAACCGGCCCTTTCTCCAGGTTTCGCCGCCTTCCATTCGATATTCACACACTTCACACCTGCCAGGTTGCCGTCCTTATCACCCACAAATTCCTTGGTTAGCACAGCCCAGTCTCTCTCACAGCCCTCTTCATGCGACGACGAGGTCCGCAACGTCATTGGCCACTCTGGCCAAGGGTTATCAATGGCTCTCGACTTTGGCGGCTGAGGAAGCAACTCAAGCTGAGTAACGGACTTGGCCCTGTGCCTGTTGGATGTTCCCACGCAGTCGGAACCGGTGTCACCGCCGCCAATTACCATCACATTTTTGTCGGTGGCCATGATCCTCTTCTCGTCAATTTTTTCATCCGATACTTCCTTGTTTTGTTGTGTCAGGAATTCCATGGCAAAATGCACCCCTTTCAAATCTCTTCCAGGAATCGGAATATCTCTCGGAATGGTGGAACCGCCCGCCAGCAAGATACTGTCATACTTCGACTGTAGTTCCTTGGCGCTAATATCAACACCTACGTTCACTCCACATTTAAACTCAATTCCCTCAGCCTTCATCACCTCCACACGGCGCTCCACAACCCACTTTTCGAGCTTAAAGTCAGGAATGCCATAGCGCAAAAGTCCGCCAGGCTGGGCCGCTCTTTCGTACACTGTTACGGTATGGCCAGCCTTATTTAGCTGAGCCGCCGCTGCCAGGCCTGCTGGCCCCGAACCAACAATAGCAACCGTTTTGCCGGTTCTTGTCTTTGGTGGGTTAGGCTTAACGAGACCCAATTCGAACGCTTTCTCAGCAATTGACTTCTCAATATGCTCAATAGCCACTGCGGGCTTATTTATCCCCAACACGCACGACCCTTCGCAGGGGGCGGGGCATATCCGTCCGGTGAATTCAGGAAAGTTATTGGTGCTGCCAAGTATCTCGGCGGCCAGCTCCCAATCCTGCTGGTATACTGCATCGTTGAACTCTGGTATGTTATTCCCTAACGGACATCCGGTATGGCAAAAAGGTACACCGCAGCTCATACAACGAGCCGCCTGTTCCTCTGTCTTCTCATCAGCGAACTCGTCGTATATTTCTTTATACTCGTTGATGCGCTGCTTGGGGGGCCTTGCGTGTGGCAGCTCCCTATCGTATTCTAAAAAACCTGTTACTTTCCCCATGATCTTAAACTGCTTGACGGATTCTACGCTTATTGGCATTGGCCAAAACTTCCTTGTACTCTTTTGGCATCACTTTGATAAACTTACCAATATGCCTGTCCCACTCTGACAAAATCATTTCAGCTTTTTTGCTTCCCGTGAACTTCACATGATTTGTCACAAGTGTTTTAATTGTGGAAACGTCCTGATGATCTATCGAATCGAATAGCACCATTTCCATGTTGCACAACTGCTCAAATTCTTCTCCCGGAGAATAAACATAAGCAATACCTCCACTCATTCCGGCAGCAAAGTTCTTTCCTGTAGGGCCGAGTATTACAACTCTACCCCCGGTCATGTACTCACAGCCATGATCGCCCACTCCTTCCACAACGGCGTTAGCGCCGGAATTTCTGACGGCAAACCGCTCGCCAGCCATACCATTGATATAAGCCTCTCCCGTAATAGCGCCGTAAAGGGCCACGTTGCCTATTATGATCTGCTGGTCATGCACAAACTTTGTTCGCCTGTCGGGGAAGACTATCAGCTGGCTACCTGAAAGGCCCTTGCCAAAGTAATCGTTGGCCTCACCTTCAAGAACAAATTTCAGCCCTGATGCTCCAAAAGCGCCAAAGCTCTGGCCGGCTGACCCCCTGAAGTTAATCCTGATAGTGCCTTCCGGAAGCCCTTCTTCGTTGTATTTCTTCGAAATTTCATTCGAGATAAGCGCTCCTACTGACCGGTTGATATTCACTATTTTCAACTTACCTGAAGAGAACTGGCCGGTGTCGAGGGAAGGCTGAGCAATTTTTAAAAGCTTCCAATCCAGAGCCTCGTTTAGCTTATGCTTTTGTGCAATTGAGTTGTAAGCGGTTTCTCCCTGAGCGGGCTCAGCATATTTCAATACAGGGCTCAAATCAATAGTAGCGGCCTTCCAGCCAGGCAGCTTGTCTTTCACCTGAAGCATGTCAGCACGACCGACCATCTCGTTGATTGTTCTGAAGCCCAAAGAAGCCATTATCTCCCTAAGCTCTTCAGCCATATAGGTAAACAAGGCAATCACTTCTTCAGGGTTACCGGTGAAGAGTGCTCTCAAATCCGGGTTCTGAGTTGCCACGCCAACAGGACAGGTGTTCAGATGACACTTTCTCATCATAATACAGCCCATGGTGATCAAAGCGGCCGTAGAAACGCCCCACTCCTCAGCACCCAGCATTGTAGCTATGGCGATATCTCTTCCTGTCCTCAGCTGCCCGTCGGTTTGTAATACTACTCTTGAGCGCAGCCTGTTTTTTACAAGGGTTTGATGTGCTTCGGCTAAACCAAGTTCCCAGGGCAAGCCTGCATGTCTGATCGAGCTTATTGGAGAAGCTCCGGTGCCGCCGTCATAACCAGATATAAGAATGGCGTCGGAAAATGCCTTTGCCACGCCAGCTGCAACAGTTCCAACCCCTGCCTCTGAAACAAGCTTAACGTTGATTCTTGCTTCCCGATTAGCATTTTTAAGGTCGTGGATAAGCTGCGCTAAATCTTCAATTGAGTAAATATCGTGATGCGGGGGAGGTGAAATAAGACCAACACCCGGTGTAGAGTTTCTTACACGTCCAATCCACTCATCTACTTTGTGACCCGGCAGCTGGCCACCCTCTCCTGGCTTTGCGCCTTGAGCTACTTTGATCTGAAGCTCGTCGGCATTGCTGAGGTAGTAAGACGACACACCAAACCTGCCAGAGGCCACCTGCTTGATAGCCGACCTCATGTAGTCCCCATTTGGCTTTCGCATGTAGCGGATTGGATCTTCGCCACCTTCTCCACTATTGCTCTTGCCACCAATCCGGTTCATAGCAATGGCCAATGTGGTGTGGGCTTCAAAAGAGATAGAGCCAAATGACATAGCCCCTGTAGCAAACCTTTTGAAGATTTCCTCCTTGGGCTCCACCTCTTCAATAGGAATAGCTTTGCCAGCCTTAAATTCTAGCAAACTTCTAAGCGTGATGGCTTTTTCTTCTTGCTTATTGATCTTCTCAGCATACTTCTTATATAAGTCGTACGACTTGAGTTTGGTCGACTTCTGGAGCAGATGGATTGTGTCGGGATTGAACAAATGAACTTCTCCCCGGCGTTTCCACTGGTAAATTCCTCCTTCAGGAAGTCGCTTGGTTTGATTTGACTCAGTAAATGCCAGTTTATGCTTAGCCAGGGTTTCCCGGGCAATGCCGTCGAAGCCAAGGCCCTCAATTCTGGATATGGTTCCGTAGAAGCATTTGTTTACCACAGCACTGGAAAGCCCAAGTATTTCGAAAATTTGAGCCCCCTGGTAAGACTGAAGGGTGGAGATGCCCATTTTCGACATTACCTTCAAAATTCCATCACCTATGGCTTTGATGAACTTGGCGTTCGCCTCCTGAAAGCTTAAGGGTTTATCAAGCTTTTCACTTTTCACCAACTCAGCAATAGTATCAAGCGCCATGTAAGGGTAAATAGCGCTGGCGCCAAACCCGACAAGTGTTGCAAAATGATGCACTTCCAGGGCGTCGCCACATTCCACAATCAGACTTGCCTTGGTGCGTATTTTGTTCTTTACAAGGTGGTTCTGAACCGCCCCCAGCGCCAATAGCGACGGTATGGCGGCTCTGTTCTTGCTAAGGTTTCTGTCACTCAGCACCAGAATATTGGAACCTTCAGCAATGGCCTTTTCGGCCTCTTTGCAAATTTCGTTGATGCCTTCTTCAAGCCTGCCTGCCTTGCCGTCTGCGTTGAACAAGATATTTATAATCTTGTAGTTATAGTGCTTGTGATCCCACTGAAGGAGCTTTTCAAAGTTTGATTTGTCCAGAACGGGCTGCGAAATGTGTATCTGCCTGCAATGCTCCGGCGTTTCAGCCAAAATATTCTTTGAGGTACCCACCCTGGTAAACAGTGACATCACCAGCCGTTCCCTGATGGGGTCGATAGGTGGGTTACTTACCTGAGCAAACAATTGCTTAAAATAGAATGAAAGGTGCTGAGGCTGGTTAGACAAGACGGCAATGGGCGTGTCGGTTCCCATAGAACCCAGTGGTTCTTTTCCATCTTCCACCATCGGTTTAAGGATGGTTCTCACGTCTTCGTTGGAGTACCCAAACGCCAACTGCCTTGTTTTCAATTGATCGGCCTCAAACGACGGATGCAACTCCTTTGGCTCTGGCAATAGCCTGAGCTTCGTTCTATTGCCTTTGATCCACTCGGAATAGGGCTGCTTATCAAAGATTTTCTGTTTGATCTCTTCATCAAACATTACCTTTTTTTGCACTAAGTCTACCATCACCATTTTGCCCGGTTGCAACCTTCCATTGGAAATAATCTTGGAAGGGTCGACAGGGTAAACACCCACTTCCGACGCCAGAATGATAAGGCCGTCGCTGGTTACCGTGTAGCGGGCCGGTCTTAGTCCGTTTCTATCGAGCGTAGCGCCTATTCTCAACCCATCAGTAAAACAAACTGCCGCAGGGCCATCCCAGGGCTCCATCATCGACGCATGGAACTTATAGAACGCCTTTCTGTCCTCATCCATCAGAGGATTGTTTTGCCAGGCTTCAGGAATAAGCATCATCATAGCATGCTGTATGCTCCTTCCAGAAAGCACCAAAAGCTCCACCATGGCATCCAGGTTGGCAGAATCTGAATCGGCTGAATCACAGATGGGCAGCAACCAGCGCATCTCCTCTTTGGTAAACAAAGAAGATTCCATCAGCGCTTGCTTCGACTTCATCTTATTCACATTCCCTCGTATGGTGTTGATTTCGCCATTGTGTGCCAGAAAACGAAAGGGCTGCGCCAGCTTCCATTTGGGGAAAGTATTGGTAGAAAACCGGGAGTGAATCATCGCAAAGGCGGAAGTCAGCCTTTTGTCCCTTAGGTCTGTGTAGTAAAACCGTAATTGATCCGTACGCAACTGGCCTTTGTAAACCACTTTAAAAGCAGAGCACGAGGCTATGTAGAAGTCGGGATGTGATTTGGCAATGAAATGAGTGGCCTGGTTTTTGAAAACGTATAATTTCCTTTCCAATACCATTGAGTCTTCCAAAGGCTCTTTCGGCACCAAAAAGTAGTGGTACATGTCAGGCTCTGTTTGGCGGGCCGACAGGCCTATTTTGCTATTGTCGGTGGGTATCTTTCTGCGGAAAACGATATTAAATTCCCTTTCAGCAGCTATCTGCTTCAGTTGACTAATAGTATCTTCTCTTCCCCTTTGGTCTTTCGGAAGAAAGAGCGTAACCACGCCATATTTACCCGGGGCCGGAAGTTTGACCCCCGAAGCCAGCGCCTCTGCTTCAAAAAACTCATAGGGTACCTGAAATTGAATACCAGCCCCATCTCCGGTGTCAGGCTCAGCGCCTGTAGCACCCCTGTGCTCCATGTTTTCAAGCATGGATATGGCACCAGTAATGATCTCATTTGATTTATGGCCATTGTAGTTGGCAAGAAAGCCCATACCACAATTGTCGTGTTCGAGCTCCGGGCAGTACAAGCCCTCACGTTGTTTTTTCAATTCTTCCATACTTAGGATGTCTAAAAACGTACAAGATGCATTTTGCAAAAAGCAAATAGCTGTGCCCTTTTGGAAAAAGGCTAATTATCATCTTGGGGTTAATGCGAAGCCGTTTTTATGAATTTGTCAAAATGAGAGGCGAAGCAACCAATTTTGTTGTGAAATTCACAATTTAATTATCACGGTAATATGAAAATACGGAATTTCTTGAATGATTCGCAACAAACACGAAAAATTATTAAAAATCAGCAAGCTTCACTTTGCAATTAAAAGATGCATTTGGGGCTCTTTTCGTGCTTTTTGAAAAATCGTCAAGAATGTAGCTCTTTTTATGAAAATACTCACAGCGGACAGAATTTTAACCTTAAAAATTCATAATTGTGTAAATTTTCATTTTAGAGGGTAAAAAAAAGACCTAAAACTTTCTCATTTGCATTTTTTTAGAAAACTTTGGGTCATATTTGAAGCATAAAAGAATTCTTCATGACATTTATGTAAGGATTTGCCATAAATAAATTAGGGTGTTGTTTAAGCGTGAAAAGGGTGATTAATTTAGTCACCTTTTTTTTTTGTGTCGCCTCTCATCGATTTCAGAAACGATGATAACTCGGTTCCCCCAGTGCCAATTACCCCTTCTTCAGCTTTTGCCTGCGCAATTATATACTCATGGGCTATTTTGAAATGCTCTGTCCTAAAGTCATGGATTGTCTCTACAGCCTTATCGTAAAAGAACTGTAATGTCGATTCCGAACTACAATAGTCTTTAAGAGGTGATCCCTGTTTTAGCTTTCTCACAATTGTGGCATGTTGCGGGGGCATATAATTAAGCATCTCTTTCATGTATGCCGAAGACTTGGGCTCCGTATGTTCAATCCCCATTCCTGCGTCCAAAAACTGTAAGACAGCGCTTTGAGCAGCACTCCCGCCATGCCAGCTCTCTGTTACTGTTCTCCCTCCAAGGTCATATCTAACATCTTTGAAAGAGCTGAGGAAAGGTCTTATGCCGGAGTAGAAAACTGAAGGATCGCACTTCTCTTTCATTCTCTTCAGCGTAGTAGTCATCATCCTCACTGCGTTCCTGACTACTTTCAACTGCTGTAAAATGTTCTCAGAGTTTCTGGTGGTGGTGTATTCCAATGCGAGCGCAACGGCAGCAATGGCTTCAGCGGCCTGTGACTCAATCTCCACGGTCACCATATAAAACCACTTCTCATCTTCAGTTCTGGTGAATGTTACCAGGGGCTCAATGTTACCTAATGATACCACGCCCATATTTCCCGTTCTTTTCCAATTAGCCAGCACAGCGGATGCATGCGACAATACGGGCGGCCTTCCTAAGCGAGTGGCGATGTATCGCCATGGAACGGAGATGTTTCTGGGGATCAATGGCGAAGCATCGGCAGAGGTATGGACGATGGCACTTCCCAAAAACGAAAGCACCAGCATGGCCCTTTCCATTTCGCCTTTGCTGCTTATTCTGCCAGGGTCTTTGAATGGTAATTTGCCTGCCTCTTCGGCTACGCTGCCGTTTTCTATCCACTCGGGCAAATGGAGTGCCGCCTGATCCCAGGGAGCAAAATAGGACGAAAGGCTTACTTCAGGAAACGGAGTCAACAAAAATCCATAGTCAGGGTCGACGCCATGCTCAACCAAAAAAAATTTCCAGTCTGTTACCATTAGCTTAATTAAAATTCAATGATGGAAGGTGTAACTTTTCACAAGTTATCGGGTACCAAAGATATAGCCAACAATAGCAAGGGGGAATTGTGAAGGATTGGTGTAACGTCGAATGAAAAGGATTTTAACTTTTTTTAACACTATGCAACCAACAAATACTGATGTGCATCGTATATACAGCAACCAACAGAGAGTGCCCAACCGTAGATAATTCTCCAAAGGCAACGTGCACAAGGCATGTTTTTTAAAATGGGAGCGAAATAAAGTGAAGTATTGACGCAACCCCGAAGGAGAATAATCGTCTTTAGTGAAGATTTGTAAGAGGATCTGAATAGCATAATCAATCGGAAACTAATGTGTGACTATTAAACACTTAAATTTTCGTGCTATGAGAAACTCAGTAAAAAGGACACTAGTGGCTGGCGTTATGAGCCTGTCACTAATTGGAATGACAAATTCACTTTGGGCAGCAGGCCCAAAAGAGAAAAATGAAAGCAGGGCAGTGCTAAAGGCCAGGGAAATGGTTGAGGAGTCGGCCTACCATGATTGGAAAACACTGGCAAAAGCAGCTGAAAGGTGCATTGTGATTGACAAAAACCTGAAGGAAGCCTACGACTGGCTTTCAATGTCACTCGATCTCAATGAGTCGGTGTACAATCTGACAGTGTTGGGTGACTACTACCTGAAAAATGACCTGCCTGTAAAGGCAATGAACACCTACCTGAAAGCGTTAGGTAAGGGTAGAAGCGAAATAGAAGATTTCGACGGACGTGAACTAGAAAGTAAAGTATGGGTGGTGAGAAACATCATCTACCCTTAAAGATAACAAGTAGTAGAATCCTCTTACGGGAAAGCGCCGGGTAAATTATCCGGTGCTTTTTTTATTCTGTTCACCGCTTTAGGCCTACTGCTTTTGAAGCTGAGCAAACTCCCTGGCAAAATAGCTCAGTATGATGCTGGCACCTGCTCTTTTGATACTCAAAAGGGACTCAACCATCGCCTTCTCCCCATCAAGCCACCCATTTTGAGCGGCTGCTTTAATCATGGCGTACTCGCCGCTTACATTATATGCCGCTATAGGCAATGGAAAATTATCTTTCAACAGCCTGATCACGTCGAGGTAAGCCAGAGCAGGCTTCACCATCAAAATATCAGCTCCCTCATTATAGTCCAGTTCGGCTTCAATGAGGGCCTCGTTGCGGTTGGCCGTATCCATCTGATAAGTCTTTTTGTCTCCAGATTTTGGAGCCGAGTCGAGCGCATCTCTGAAGGGGCCGTAAAAGGCACTTGCATACTTGGCCGTGTAGGCAAGGATAGACGTATTGGTATATCCTGCGTCATCCAGCATCTCTCTTATGTAGCCAACTCGGCCATCCATCATGTCGGAGGGGCCGATAATGTCTGCTCCGGTGCCAGCTTGAGCCACGGCCATTTTTCCGAGTATCTCGAGGGTTTCGTCGTTTACAATTTGTCCATCTTTTACTAACCCGTCGTGTCCGTCGCTGCTGTAAGGATCCATAGCAACGTCAGTCATGAGGCAAGCCTCAGGAAATCTCTTTTTAATCTCGCTCAGCGCCCGGAGGTAAAGCCCTTCACCATTGACACTTTCGGTAGCGTACTTATCCTTCTTTGAGTCGTCGATGGCTGGAAAAATCGCAAATGTGCGAATACCTAACATCAGGCATTCCTCAATTTCCTTCGAAAGAACATCCAACGAAAACCGGAAAATTCCAGGCATAGACTTTACCTCCACTCTTTTCCCGGCCCCCTCTATGACAAAAAGTGGAAAGATAAAGTCTTTTGTAGAAAGCCTTGTTTCCTCTACCATTTCCCTAATTACCGCCGATTTCCTGTTTCTTCTTGGTCTTCTTGAAAGCATCGTCCATCAATATTTTTACAAATATAACATGCCAAAAAGGTAAGTCGCCAGAAACAAGAAAGATATTGGTGCGGCTATTCGTCGGCATAGATTATTACACAATAAAAATATTCTTACATCAAACCCCTGTGAACCATTCCGTTATATACATTTGTTTCGTAATGGTGGCCTTTATGACGAGAATTTTCATTGCACTTTTGTTCGTTGCGTCCGGAGTAGCTTTTGCTCAGGAAAAGAGTCTGGAGGATGAGTCAGCCGACTTTTCTCCGGATCGTCAGCTTCTATTGTACTACCAGTCGTTTGCTAGGGAGGAGCCACTACCGGATTTTGGGCTTTTCAAGCTTGCAGTCACCGGTTATTTCAATCTCAAAGATAGTGATCGTATTGGCCAGGCAGATATTGTCACTATTATTGACTTCCGAAAGCCTTCCAACCAAAAAAGACTTTGGATAGTTGACCTGAAAGCGAGAAGCGTGCTGTATCATACCCTTGTTGCACATGGAAGAAATACCGGAAACCTCTACGCAGAGTCTTTTTCTAATGTTCCCAACTCCAACACAAGCAGCCTTGGCTTCTACACCACTGCGCAGACATACATAGGCAAGCATGGGCTTTCGCTCCGTTTAGACGGGCAGGAAAAAGGCTTCAATGACAAAGCGAGAGAAAGAGCGATTGTGCTTCACGGCGCTGACTATGTAAGCAAAGACTTTGTAAAAATGCATGGTCGATTGGGCCGAAGCTTTGGTTGCCCTTCCGTGCCCATGGCTGTTCACAAGGAAGTGATCAACACCATCAAAGACGGCACCTGTCTTTTTATATTCTACCCTGACAAGAACTATCTTTCCAAAAGCAAATTGATTCAACCAACCAATTTGGTTGCCCAGGTTCAAAAATTGACATCAGAGCCTGCTGCCAATACTGCTGCCCCCCCCGGGAGTTCCCGATAGGCCTTTGGCTATCCTTGCATCACGTTCGTAGATATCCACCCCAAAGCGAAGACTGTTACTTTCGCTTACCCACGCCGTAAGATAGAGTATGTGTACGTCAAGTGGTTTCGGCAAGGTGATGGTAGTTTCCACCCTCGTTTGTACAATTTTCCCAATCTCCTCTCTGGTATACTTAGTGCCTGATAAAAGGTAGGCAGCCATGTTCAATGGGTTTTTTAGCCTGATACACCCGGAGCTAAACGCTCTTTCGCTTTTGTTGAACATTTCCCGACTCGGTGTGTCATGTATGTAAACGCTATAGGGATTAGGAAACATAAACTTCACGTCGCCCAAGGCATTTGTGGGCCCCGGGGGCTGGCGTAGCGTATAGGGGAAGTTGGTTGAAGAAACATTTGGCCAGTCTACATCTGCCAGCGCAACCTCAGTTCCATCACTCCTCAGCACTTTCAAGCCCTTTCTTGTAATCACTGAAGGATCCTTCCTTGCCTCGGGCAAAATGTCGGCTTTAAGAATGGTGGGCGGCACTGTCCAGGTGGGGTTAAGTACCAGATACGTCATTTTGCTGCTAAAAATAGGAGTCTTTCTGTACGTTTTACCAATGATCACTTCCGAGTCATACGTCCTGGAAGCCTTTTCGAATATCTCAAGTTCAAAGCTTCCAAGGTTGACAAGTATGTAGCGTTCGCCAAGATCTTCGGGCAACCATCTGAGCCGCTCCATGTTGATCTTTATGTCCTGGATACGTTTCTCGGCAGGCACATTAAGTAATTCCACGGTTTTTACGCCAGCCACACCATCTGCCCCCAATCCATTTCGGCGTTGAAATATCTTTAGGGCTGCTTCCAGGTCGTCATCGAAAAAAGGCGATATGTTGCCATCTTTAATCTCCACATTCGATCCCATGTAAAGTCGCCTCTTGATAGCCACAACTCGCTCACTGCTATCTCCCTTTTGAAGCTTATCACCTGTAGGCACGTTTGGAAATCCACCCTTTGCCACCACTTCACGGTAGTAGTCGAGAAAAGACTTGAGTACTGTGTACTCCGGCAGCCTTGGGGCTAGCATTTGCGTGTACTCTCTCAGCTTGCCGGACTCCACCGCCTCGGTTAAATAACCTGCAAAGTCGAAACTATCAGTTTTACGCTTTGCCTTCCACTCGGGATCGGCAGTCTCCGGGTTCAACTTGCCATAGTAAAGATGAGAGGCATATAAAAAGAAGGCGTCGGAAAGCAAAAGCTCTAATTTAATAAGCTCAAAACGACCGACTGAGTCATGCCGGATGGAGTGATTAAGCGACGTCAATATGCGGGCGTAATGGTAATCGTTGGGCGTTAGTCCCTCTGCTTCCGCATCAGCTATGATGCTTAGCATCTCTTTTGCTTTTTGGTATTTGTCCCTGGTTGTTATCCAAAGCGGCTGAAAATCTCTGCTTACATAAAACTCAGGCAAGGTGTTGATACAAAAAACGGGCTCGTCACCAAGCCTCATTTGGCCATATGCCTGGGCTGTTTCCAATCGCAAGCGGATGGCTTCAGCCAACTCATCATTGGTGAAATCGTGAGCGGATATCTTGGGAGCTAAGAAAAGAAAGCTTAGGAAAACGAAAAAGAAAGCGTTACGAACGAGCATTTTGATAGATTTGTAAAACGAGTGCCTCTTTAATATACGATAATAAACGCAATAAATGCATCCAGAATTCATTTCATTCGAGCTTTTTGGAAAGCCGGTCACCATCCACTTTTACGGTTTGCTGATCGCTCTTGGAGCAACATTGGGCTATTTTTACGCAGCAAAAACCGCCAAACGGGAGCTGGGGATCGAGTCAGATGTCATTCAAGGACTCGCAAGATGGGTAATCATTGCCGCATTTGTAGGGGGGAAATTGTTTTATTATTTCGAATCACCCGCCTACTATTTTGGCGAACCGGCCAATATGTTAAAAAACTTTCGAACAGGTTTCGTTTTCTACGGTTCACTCATTTTTGCCATTCCTACCGTCATTTGGTATTTCAGAAAGCACAAACTACCGTTTTGGCCGATGATGGATTTAGTAGCTGTTACAGGCTGCATCGTTCATGTTTGCGGCAGAATGGGTTGCTTTTTCGCTGGCTGCTGCTACGGTAAACCAACTGATATGCCGTGGGGCATTACCTTCTCCGACACCCTTTCACAAGCCAAACCACTTAATACACCCCTGCACCCAACACAGCTTTATGAGATTTTTCTCATCCTCTCGATTCTGGTGGTGCTGCTAATGTTCAAACGGCACAAAAGGTTTGAGGGACAGCTGTTTTTTCTGTATATCATGATGTACGCTGTGGGTCGGTCGGTTACAGAAATATTCAGGGGTGATATCCGGAGAGGGTTCATTATTGAAAATGTACTCTCGCATTCTCAGCTCATCTCTCTTATCCTGATTTCTCTGGTAGGTATTTTCTACTACCGGTTCTCCAAAAAACAAAAGCCTATCGTCAAACAGAAGCCCTGACTCTCACTTTTAATGCCTTCTTATTAATGTTGATTTCAAAAGGGGGGTGGCCCAACAGCTCGCCGTCGATATGCATCCATTGCTTTTTGTCGGCCTCTATGCTTACGTGACTGGCTTTAAAGAAGCTTACTTCCTCTAGTTTGCCGTGTCTTCCTGCCCCAAGCTTGCTCAGGCTAAGGAACCTGTTCCAGGGGAGAATTCTTTCAATAAGGCACACGTCCAGCAAGCCGTCATCCACTTTGGCATCAGGAGTTAGCACAAATCCACCGCCAAAAGTCGTTCCATTGGCCACTGTGAGCAGAAGGACTTTTTTGGTGTACTTTTTTCCATCGATACTGAATGACAGCTGCTTCTCCTGATAGGAGCTTAAGATTCTGAGCACCCTGTACAGGTAGGCGCCGTAACCCCAAAGAAGCAACGGCTTTTTCTTTTGCTTCATGTCAGCTACAATCTGACCATCGAACCCAATTCCAACCCCATTGTGAAACAACCGTTCGTTGCAAACGCCCAAATCGATGGTTTTCTCTACCCCGTGAAGAAGGGTATCCAGCTGCTGAAGGAGGTTGCTCCCAACGTCTACCGACTTAATAAAATCGTTGCCGGTGCCGGTGGAAATTACATTGACCACCACCTGCTTATTGTCGCCAATTCCGTTTATAGCATCGTTAAGTGTTCCGTCTCCCCCGATAACCAAAAGGTCGGTAAAGCTTTCGTCTAATCTCTTCTTCACGATTGCCTTTGCATTCTGGCCTTTCTTGGTAAAGAAAGATTCGTAGACCAGATCGTTCGTTCGCAGGAACTTCTCTACCTCTCCAACAATTTTGGCACCTTTGCCATACCCGGCGGCCGGGTTTACCATTAACAGGAGTTTTCTCGGCATAGTCGGCTATAAGTTGTCAATAATGAAATTCGTCATCATGGTGTACAAATGATACCGGTACTTACCACCAGAAATACCATGTGTTTTGTCGGGGTAATAAAAGGACTCAAACTGCTTTCCCTCCCTAATAAGTGCGTCTTGCAGTGCTACCGAGTTTTGAAAGTGAACATTGTCATCGCCCGTTCCATGAATAAGCAAGAAATTGCCTTTTAGCTTATCGGCATGAGTAATGGGCGAGTTGTCATCATATCCACCGGCGTTCTCCTGTGGGCGCATGAGGTAGCGTTCAGTATAAATGGTGTCGTAAAATCGCCATGTGGTCACAGGTGCCACCGCAATGGCCGTCTTGAAGAGATCGGCTCCTTTGAACAACACCAGTGAGCTCATGTATCCTCCGTAGCTCCAACCCCAAATTCCGATGCGGGATACGTCGACAAATGACAGTTTCCTAAAATAATGGGCCGCTTCTATGTGATCCTCCGTTTCATACTTGCCAAGCTGCTTGTAAGTCAGCTTTTTAAACTGTTCGCCACGCCCCCCTGTTCCCCGGGTATCGACCACCGCCACGATGTAGCCCTTTTGAGTCAGCATTTGGTGCCAAAAAAAGTGGCCACCGCCCCAGGCGTTGGTTACGTTTTGAGAGCCAGGCCCGCTGTATTGATACAGCAATACCGGATACTTTTTATTAGGGTCAAAATCAGCGGGCTTCAGAAAATAGCCGTTCAAGTCGGTTCCCTGCGAAGTGGTGAAACTGAAGAACTCTTTATCGGCAAAGCCGTGGTCTTTAGTAGCTTTCGCCAGTGCAGCATTGTCCTTCAATACTTTTACTAATTTGTTGCCTTTGCTTTGATGCAAAGTAACTTTCTGTGGCTGCGTGGCACCGGTGAAGTAATTAATATAAAAGCGGGTATCGGTACTCATTACCACTCTGTTCCATCCTTTGTCCAGGCTCAACTTCGCCTTGTTTTTCCCTTTTACATCTATTCTGTAAAGGGCTCTTTCCATCGGCGACTCTTCAGTAGAAGTATAGAATAATACTGGGGTTTTGGTGCTTTGGTCAACGCCGGCGAGCGACACTGCCTCCCATGGGCCACTAGTAATCTGGCGAACCAGCTCACCACTCAGGCTATACAGATAAAAGTGTTTGAAGCCATTTTTTTCGGAGGAAAACAAAAATGTTTTGCCATCCTCCAGATAGGTGAGGTCGTCACAGAAGGTGAAATCAATATAAGTCTCCGACTTATCGGTGAGTATGATTGTCGACTTCCCGGTGGAGGCGTCGGTGTGCAAAATATCCAATTGGTTTTGAAGGCGGTTCAGTCGCTGAATCGAAAGGGTTTTTGCATCCTTCAGCCACTTGATTCTGGGGATATAAATATCTGTTTCGCTGCCAATGTCAGCTTTAATGTTTCGGTTGGCACCCACCTCGTAAATAAAAATATTAACCACCGAGTTTGATTCGCCTGCTTTCGGGTACTTGTATCTATAGTCCTCCGGATACAGCTGACCCTCATGCCACACTTGCATGTTGTACTCCTTCACCAACGACTCGTCAAACTTGTAGTAGGCTATTCGCTGACCGTCGGGTGACCATTCAAAGGCCTTTGTCAGGTACAACTCCTCCTCATACACCCAGTCGGTGCTGCCGTTGATGATGGCGTTGCGTTTGCCATCACTGGTTATCTGCGCCTCCTGGCCTGAGGCAATGTCTTTCCAAAACAGATTGTTGTCACGAGTGAAGGCAACTTTGGATCCGTCGGGTGAAAAGGTGCCGTATGCCTGGCGCCCCTCAGAAAGTTTTGAAACAGCCTTCGTTGCGATGTCATACACATAAAAAACCGCCGTGTAGGATCTCCTGAACACCGACTGCCGATCAGTTAACAATAATATTTTAGCCTCATCGTCGCTGAATGTGTAGTCGTCAATTTTTAGAGAGGGGGAAAGCGCACCTCCATCAACAAGCTCTTCGACTGCCAGACCGGTAGTGACATCGTATTTCACCACCTTATTGTTCTCCAGTGCGGAGTATAACTGCCCGTCCTTCATCCAGTTCACGCTGTTGACCGACTCGACGTTGAAAGTATTTTTCAGGGTAAAATCTTCGATAGAGATCTGGCTTTGCGAAAGAAGAGAAGTATTCAGGCTGAATAAAATTAAGAGCGTTGCGACTAACTTATGCATTTTTTCATGTGTATATAATTTGTTTCTCAGCGGCCACATGGAATAGC
>TARA_R110001606_G_scaffold58220_3_pt1 | contig 31003 bp, 21 predicted proteins | sample TARA_R110001606 | Tara Oceans TARA_R110001606 (sample SAMEA4398315) | marine metagenome | biome: Polar Biome; feature: [SRF] surface water layer (ENVO:00010504); material: water (ENVO:00002006), including particulate matter (ENVO:01000060) such as... | depth 5 m
TATAGCCGTGAATTGTTGTTACTAGGTCATACAGTCCGTTAAAAGATGGCAGGTCTATATTGGCAGGTTCTTGACTAAACGCTACACCTGAAGCTCCGTTATTTATGACAACACTACCTGAACTAGCACTAACAATAAGATTTTCTTTATCATAATAGGTCATATTATGATTAGAAGTGTCTTCTATGAGAATCTGAGTTCCAACATTATGTATTCTAAAACCCATAATTAAACTAAAGTCTGACAAAGGTTAACAAGAACCTTACAACTTGTTTTAGTGGTCTTAGACATTTCAATTCTGAAATTATCGTTTGCGGCAAATAAATTATTTGCAGATGGTGTTGTAGAAACTATATTTCCAAGCACTAAACTTGTAGTAATGTCTGTCTGAGAAGCCGTAAGGACGGTGCTACCGTTGTTTTTATAAACCATACTGGCTGTATCGTTAAGCGCAGGAGAAAGTACCGTCACGTTAATTTTATCAATAGTACATGCCTCACAAATTGTAATATTAATAACCCCCACTTCCGCAGCTAACATAAACGAAAGAGGAATATCTCTTGATCTCTTATTCGAGTTAGCATCCAACTTTGCAGCGGTTACTGCATTATCAGCAATTTTTACTGTAGTTATATTTGAAGCAAGAATCTTAGCTGTAGTTACTGAATCAGTAGCCAGTTTAGCTGTTGTCACATTTGCGTCAAGAATTTTAGCTGTTGTCACATTTGCGTCAAGTATCTTGGCGGTTGTTACATTTGCGTCAAGAATTTTAGCTGTAGTTACCGAAGAGGCAGCAATCTTTCCTGTAGTAACTCCTAAGTCATTAATCTTTGCTGTGGTTACAGCTAAAGCGTTAATCTTTTCGGTAATAACCGCGTTCGACCCAATTCTAGCAGCGGAAACAATTCCATTCGCTTTAAAATCAGCCTCAAACTGAGGAACCCAAGCAGACCCGTTATAAGTACATGTCGCAATGAAATTTACTAAAGCTAATTCAGCAGGAACCGTCCCTCCTGCAATAACTACATTATTAACGCCAACCGTAGCAACCGCCTCCCAAAGAAAAGTTACTTGAGTGTTTTTAGTTGTCCCTATTCCTGATGAAATTGAAATTGTAAAGTTGCTTACACTTAAAGTTTTTGTTCCAGTAACTCGATAAACCATTGCGCTATCCGCTACCATAAAAGGAGCCGAAGAAACATCTCCTGAATCAACATTTACAGTGCTACCTGTTGTAAGAGCAATTTCCCCTATTTGTATTTTCTTTATAGAACTCATCTTATGCTTTTAGAAGTTTGTACACTTTGTAAGAAGTTATTGATACATTATTTCCTGACCCCGAAGCCTTTAAGTAAGTTATGATGTTTTTAGTTCCGCTATTAAGCGTAATAGATGCTGAGGATGAAGGGTCGTAAAAAGAAACTTCATTATTAACCAAGAAAAGAGATTGATATGTTCTGAATCCCGACTTGTAAAAAGCAGCTGTCACGTATGGAATTATAGTATTTGTAGCCGTAACGATTAAATCAATAGTCAACTTAATCGCGGGGAGGCGGCCTCCATACAAATACCCATCAAGCTCAAGCATAATGTTACCGTCAAACTCTACTTTAACTCCGTAAATAATATCCTCAGTCTCATCACCAATAACATCCATTTCAATACGGATAATATCGTCAATTGCTCCTATTGTGCTTGCTGGAATAGGCGTTGTTTTGGTACTTGAATACGCATTTGCATTCTTGGTGTTTGTAGCGTAATCATGATCAACGTCCAACACAAAAATACCATTTCCCCCTGTTGCTCCTGCCGCTCCTGCCGCTCCTTCAATACCTGCGGGGCTTACCCCTTTTCCTATTGCTATTGTTGATCCTGAACCCGATAAGGTATAATTGTATGTTTGAATTGCTACTGAAGGAACAATAACAGTTAACAGAACAGTTGTACTTGTTACAACCTTAAAAAATCCCGCTCCTTCTATAAATACCCATTGACCTACTCCTGCCCAAATACCTGTAGATGGACTAACAGCCGAAACAGAAATATTTATAGCTGAAGCTCCGTATGCGGGTTGAACAAAAGTTGCGGTTGTCGTTGTAAAAGCATTAAGTCCGTCAAGCCCTGCTGGGCCTGTTCCGCAGTTTAATCCTCCACAATCGTCACATCCACTATTACATCCAGTACATGCCATAATTAACAGTTTTTACATTTATCATTACAAATATCTTCTAGCCTACCTAAGTGTTTTTTGGCAGCTTCTTTTTGCCCGCTATTCCATGCGCCTTTTGCAGCAACAAGGGTTAAATGAGCATTTTGAGATTTTTTATCTCCTCCTTCTCCGCAATTACAACTTCCATTTGAAACAAGTTTATCTACGCAGCACTGTACAGTACACAATGGAAATCTTTGTACAACACATCTTGAGCGAAATGGAACAGATGACTCGTATTCTCCCGCTACTTCCCAATCAAAAGTCCAAACTCCGTCTGAGAATGCTTCCCCTACGGTTGGTGTTTGACTTAGGATGTCTGTTGGGTCTAATATTATTTCATCCCCATCTAGGGACGGAATACTTGTTAGAATACTATATGGCCCATAAACAACTCCGCTAGGAGATGTTACCGTAAGGCTTGAAGACGTTGCGTCATCTACTTCTACGTTATCCCCTGACCCCGCTAACCCCCATCCGTAAAGATTGTATGTTGCGTTATAAAGTCCTGTTTGATCGGTAAGTGTAAAAACCTTGTCTTCACAAGAAAAGCACACTCCTAATTTTATTTTTACCTCAGCCATTAGATTATGTCAAAATGCTTTTTCGTATGTCAAAGATAGCGTTTCATATATAATTATTTTCCAATATAAATCTCTTTGCTTAAAACAGCCTCAACTGAGTAGTCTTCTTTAGTAGAAATACCCGCTCTTAAGCCGTAACGCCAACCTTTTTTATCAAAATATCCAAGACCAAAAGATGCGTTTATAGCATTAAGCTTGTTTTGGAATGTCATTCTTGGCCCTGCCGAACCCTCTACATATAATCCTCTTCTTGGGCCGCCATAATAAATACTGTCTGTAATAAGAATGCTATCTACAATCATTAAAGAAGAGGCTAACCAAACGTAATTCATCTTAGGCTTGCCTATTCTAAATCCATCTACAACAGTTTCTAAAGTAACTCTTATTGAGTCATTTTCAAGAGTGTCGTTATATGTTCTTCTAGCGGTGTACCAACGGTGCATTGAGTCGCATTCCTCTAATAGTTCGTTACATTTTAGGAGCGTAACCCGTATGAGAGCGCTGCTATCAGACAAATTAGTAGCACCAGTAAAATCGGTAACAGGTGGTATCCAAATGGGTTCCTCGTCAACAACAACAGAGGTCGGTATAGTATCGAAGCCATATAGTGCTAAAATTGCGTTAGTATCTGCTGGGAGCCAAAGAGTGTCCCTTTTATGTACAACCGTTCTTGAATTGCCCTTTGTACCCGTAGGAGAATACCCGAATATGTGGAATATTAGGCATAGAGTTAACCAAATTGCTATTATTCCGATAAAGAGTTCCTTCCAGTATTTAAACTTGGAAAGGAATGAGAATATAGCCGTTGGAATCATTCTGTTCCGATATTTTTAATGCTTTGGATTGCCTTGTCCTTCTTATCCGCTTTTTCTCTCTTCTTATCTTCAAGAACTTTCTTCTGTCGGGCAATTTCCTTATTCACCTCTCTTGCGAAAGCATACTTTTTCTTAGGCTCATGCTTCAACATGTTTTTAAGGATTGCTTCGTGTTCGGGTGCAAGTTTATTTGGGTTTTTAACCTTGCTGTCTTTTGCGTTTATAACGTTGTCGATATAGTTTGCCGCAAGGGACTCTGCTGTTCTAACGGTATTCCCTTCTCCGTCTGTAGTTATAAATGATGAAAGTAGCGCCTTGTCTTTCGTTGCGCTCTTAAAGAGTTCGATGTTGTGCTGTTCGGCAATTTCTGTTTTTGCCGTTTCTATTTTCATCTTAGTTTTCCTTCCCTTATTAGCGGCCTTCATATAAGCGTTTGCCTGACTGTACGGTGCGGTACTGACGTAGGAAGGGGTTTTCTGCTTGGCTGAAATCGCGTCTACTCCTGCTTGTTTAGCGGTTTCCCTTTCTGCCTTTTCTTCTTTTGATTCGGTACTAAGAATTCCCTTTGCTGTTGGCTTTTTATTTGCTTTTGCTATTTTAAAGGCTTCTCTAAACACTTTATTGACAAGCTTATCATTAAGCCCAGCGGTATATAAAGCTTCACTTAAAGTTTGAGCATAGGCAATTCCGCGCAATTCAGGGTCGTCTTTAAATTCATCAAACGATTCTGCTGTTTTATTAGCATAGTAATATTGCATTCCCATTACGTTCATGTGTCCCATCCCAACTTTCCATTCTCCGCTTTTTTGATCGTATCTTGCAAGAGGAGTGATTTCTGCATTTTTTACAAACTCATCGCGAGGGATAATTTTTCCTTTGCTATCGTAAACTTCGTCAAGTTGAAGTTGGAGGGCTATGGTATAATATGTTGAGTTTATAGCATCAACAGACACTTGAGCAGGAACAGCGGTTAGCGGGGGAACAATTGTAGCTGTAAGCGCATCAGTGTACCATCTTTTAAGGGCTAATGCTGATTTTTCTTTTTTCTTTTTTATGGTTTTTTCATCATCCTTTTCTTCAAATCCAAACAGACTAGCCACGGCTGTTGCCCCTGCTGTTATAATGGCTGGCAATAAAAGTTTACTTACGGCTTGAAACATTAATTGTCCACTTGCCGTACTTGCAAATGACCTAATCGCTCTTCCCTTACTTCTGTTGTTTGCAATGTCTCGAACATCTGAAATGGTTCTACTTGTGTGCTGTGATTGAGTAAACAAAAACGGTGCGTAAGATAATTTAGCAAGATTTTCCCAATTGTTTGTTGCTTTGTTTGTTATTCTTGGTAATTGAGAAGCATCGCTTGATCCTTGCGTCATGTTTACCATGTTTTCGGCAAACTGTGCGGCTTCTTTTCTTACGTTGTCTGTTTCAATAAGTTCCGCTTCAGTGACCCAATCGGTGTATTTGTCTTTTACAGCTAACGGCTTCCCTGCGCTTTCTAAATAATACTCATACGCGGCCAACCAAGAGGCTTGTGTGGCATAAAGGTCAGACTTTTTCATTGCAAGGAATTTAAGATCCATTACTTTAGAAAATACTCTTTTAGCTTTTAGCCATTTCCCTTCAGACATAAATCTTTCAATTTTAGTCATTTCAGTTTCAATAGCTGAGTCAAATTTAGAGCCTCCTCTTGTTGATTCTCTAAATGTTATTGGGAACTTCTTTGTAAGTGGAGACGCTTCTTGTCTTGCGTTCCACTCCATGTATTTAGGTAAATGTTTTGCTCCTTTCCCTAAATAAGTGCTTGCGTTAACAAATTGGTCAGGTGCTTGTTTAAAAAGCTGACCAATACTCCCTAAAGCCCATCCTGAAGTAAGTGTTCTTAATCCTGAAATTGCATCTCCTAAAAGCCTATTAACACCATCAGGGTCAAATTGCGCGTCTGTATGTACGTCTTGAACGTGCCTTAATGAGTTTTTAACCATGTTTGCATTTTCAGGGCCTCCAAAAATCTCATCAATTTCTTTTGATTTTAAAAACTCATTTACTCTTGCCCAACCCCCGTCAGAATAAACCTTTCCTATTTGTTCTGCCATTACATTTGCATGAACACCTCTTGCGTTGGTGTCAAACACCCTAAATGCTGGTAGTTTTTTATGAGCGACTCTTTTTATGGAGTTTTTTTGTCGTTTTGGTTGTATTGGCTTATCTGTTGACTGAACTTGCGATTTATCTTCAGGGTTTTTTGTTGGTGATTTTTTATATTTAACAGGGAAATAATTAGGATTATCATAATCAGATTGTCCGTTATAAAACTTCTCGTCATGCTCTTTAAACCTTTCTTTTTTTGCTTCGCTTTGCTTCATAAGAACCTCTATAACTTTTGCGTTTTCAGGATATAGTTCTTTGAATATTCGCTTAACATCTTCAGGGTTTTTTGCGTCTTTAAATTCCGTTAATAATTCCGCAATCATAGACGCCTCTCCCTTGTGTTCTTTGAACTTAGACAGCTCCTCTATGTGTTGTTCAATTAAATCCCTATAATTCTCAATAGACTCTAATTCAGTCATCCCTTTAGTAGGTTGCATTAAGAGTGAGGCAATAGATTCAGAAAGTCTGTTTTTGGGTGAATTTGCTTTGTTGCTTAGGGTTTCATATAATTTATTGATTCTTTCGGTGTACTCTTGAATTTCGGTGTATTTTTTAGCGTACCCCATTTGAGCGTCTGTAAAGCCCATTGCATTCATTATTTTAGTAGCCGTATTGTTAGTTTGGCTATCGTATCCAAATATAGATCGGAATACATCTGAAGTACTGGTAAATAGTTTTTGAGGATTGTATTTGCCTACAGTAAAAAATGGAAGTTTTTTAACTCCTTTTGAAAGTTTTTTCGATTCTGTTATGGCATTGTTTGCTTTTATTCTTTCAGCTAAACCCCAAACGCCATTCATTGATCCGTTTTCAATAAGGTTGTCTGTAAATCTTATATACTCAGCTAACGTTTCTTTTGGAAGAGTAAGTATGTCTGAGTTTCTTAATACAGATATTGCTTCTCTATCTTTAAATGATGTTTTTGTTTCAGGTACAAATGTTTTTAGTGCTGTCTGCACTATAGCAGAAACATGTTTAAGCACCGCAAGAGCCTTGTCTTGTTTGCTTTCAGGGAGTTCGTCAAGCGCTTTAGCTGGATCTTCGCTATATATTGCATCGTATATTTCCTTTATCTCTTTCGGAGAAAATCCGTCTACGTCAACATTATCTTCAGATAACTTTTTAGATAGCGCTTCAGAAATTCTTAAATCTTCGTTTTTTGCCCCTTCTTTTATTGCGTTTTCTAAGTAATTAAAAAGGTCTTTAGAGTTTCCTTGCTTATAATTTTTGTTTGTAGAAGGAAGGAATGTTCGCATGTAATCGCTTACTTTCTCTTTCAGTTCTGCCATATCCTCAATAAGAGCCAAGTCTAACTTGCTTATTTCCGAAAGAAGTTCTCGGTGGTTTGCGGGTACTTTGTCTTGTTTAGATAAGGCGTTTGCCTTTTTTTGAATGGCTTTTACACTAGAAACGTCATCTATAAACGTTGCTTTCTCAAGTGCTTTCTTTGTGTATTCTATTGCTCTTTCAGCAGATAGAGGACTATTAAAGTTTACGTCCAACAGTTTTTTAGTAAGAGCGGAAAGCTGTTGTGCTGTTATTTTTATTTTAGGATTTTCAGCTTTAACCTCTTTTATTAAATCGGTTAAGGTTTCTTTGACAACTTTAGCGAACTCTTTTTGTTGTTTTGCCCCAAGTTTTACTCCGTCTTTTTTCCCTTTTGATTCCCCCGCTAACTTCCCAAAAGCCTCGCCAATTCTGTACCCTGCTGTAGCGTATTTGTCTTTTTGCTTTTGAGTAACGGTCTTCTTCGCTTCGGAAGTTTTTTTACGTTCTTCTTTAAGTTTTTCTTTAAGTTTTTCAGAGGATTCTTTCTTAGCCTCCTTTACAGCGCCTTTCTTTTCTTCTTTAAACTTTTCTTGTTGTCCTTTTATTTTATCCTCAAAATATGCTTCCTCACTTATTTCAAGGGTTTCTAAAAGGGTTTTTCTAAGGTTAAGCGCTTTTCTTGTCGAGTCTTTCAGTTTTCTGTATCCTTCATCTTTACGTATTTCAGCAATAACGAAGTCGATTATTTCTGAAACTCTTGCTGTGGCCCCAAGGGTTTTTTGTGCAACGGTGATTATCCCATTAATAGATTGCTTTAGGAATGGAAGCCCTGACATAAGAACATCGTCTCCTATTTTTCCCTTTTCAAGTTTTTCTGCAAGACCTCTAAGGAACTCTGCTGTATTCACCTTCTTAGAAGCGGAGAACAAAGGCATACCCTCCTTAACGGATTGTGCTAATTCGGGGGTTATCTGTATGGAGGGTTGGGATATTGATTTTTGATCACCCCTTCTTTCTGTTAACTCATTTAATTGAGTTTGTTCTTCAAAGGTTAACGAATCAAGGTCTTTTTCTGCCTTTTCCCTTATTCTATTTACTTCGGCTAATTCTTTTCCGCTTAATCCCATAGGAAGTAACATCTCCCCAATAACACCTTCTTTTCCAGTAAGGTCTTTTACAAGAGACTTGGCTACATTACCTACTATTCCGTCTCCGTAGTTGTCAATAAATGATTTCGCCCCTTTTTCGCTCTCCTCTGTAGAAATAGTATTTCCGTCTTTGTCTTTTACGTGGAACTTCTTTTCTGACTCTTTTTCGATTGATAACTCCCCTTTTTTAGCAGCCTTAGAAGGTTCTCCGTAGAAGCCTTTCATTCCTTTTCCGCCTACTTTGAGGTCAAGACCTGAAAGCCTTGTTGTGTCTCCACCTTTCTTTCCTTCCTTGTTGATTATCTTTTGAGCGACCTCTTTCCCAACGTAATCCTCTAATTGAGATTCGTTTAAATCTTCATACTTACCAACTTCTTGACCGTTCTTGTCTATGAATAAAGAGTATTTCCCGTCTCTTTTAGAATAATCAATAGCGTCAACCTGCTTACTCAAGTCATACCTTGCATTCTGTTGCTCTCCCGTTGTCCAAGCAATATAATCCGCCTCTTGTGCAACAGCTTCTTTTAAAGCGGTTTTTATACCAAGTTTAACCCAAGAGTTTGTATCCGTTACGAAGGGGGCTGATGGGATTTTACCTTCTTCTTTCCTAGCGTCTACCCCTGCTTTTTGTCTTTTCTTTTCTGCTTTGTTGTAATCTTCGTACTTCTTCTTTAATTCAGCATCTATGTCCATGCCGTCTTTCATTGTCAACGGCTTGTCTTCGCTCTTTCTCAATTCACGTAAATGATTCCAAGCTATCGCTTCAAGTCTTTCCGACTCTTTCTTTAGTTTATCGTGTGTTTCCTGAATTTCATCTACATCTTTGTATTCCTTAAACCCTTCCTTCTTCCCCGCTTGCCCCATGTCGGACTGTACTTCCTCGACAAATAGAACCTTCTTACCGTTTGCATCTGTACGGGTGTTCATCCTTACATGGACAAGTATGTTGGGTTCATCCCAGTGGGAGGAACGGTAATTTGATTGCTCACCCCCTCCTAGTTCTCCGTCAACAGCGTCTTGTTGCTTAATTGATAACTGGGTGTAATTCAGGTTAAATTTCTTTTTGGATATTGCGTTTCTATCGTTAATTGACAATGTTTTACTCGGCAACGTAACAAGAACCTCTTTGTAGTCGGTCTTCTCGCCTTCTAATTGTTGGTCGGAGTATTTGGGTTTTTCTTTTCCAAAATCAACATCTATTGAGTATGCTGATTGAGCAGATTTTATAACTTCGTTCAAATCAGTGTTGCTTATTGATTCGAAATCATATTCTTTCCCTTTGGGGGGGGTTACCACATGATACTCTCCTTCTTTTGTAAAAGAAAAACCAAGATTTTCCATTTCAGACTTACTGAGGACTTTATTATCTCCCTTAACAACCTCAACCACCTCAATACGATTATCTCGCATAAACTCCTGAAGTTCTTTCTTAGAAACCTTCTCGTTAGGTTTTTTACTCTCCAAAAATTCCCTTACACCCGTATATAGGTCTTCATTCTCCTTACTCTTTAGAATATCACCCCATTCCTTTGCTGTACGGCTTTCTTTCTTACCGTCAAGTATCTTTTGCTCAATCGGCTGGTAGAACCCGTTAACAACCTCTGCTGTCTCCTTGGAGGTGTCTACTTTAACATCTACTTCCTTGCCGTTCACCTTAATTTTAAACTCGTCAGACATAGCCTTCCCGAAAGCGCCTTTATTCCACTTCTTTCCTTTTCTACGCTCGTCTATGAATTTCATAGCGTTGGCAATAGCGGTTCCAAGTTTAGTTCCCTTCTCAACTTGCTTGGCTACCATCTCGACAGCCGTGTTGTATAGGGCAACGGAGATGCCTAAATCAGGCATCATCATAAGTTTTCCGCCATCAACCTTTTTGCCTCTTATTTTAGAAGCAAGACTGTCCAAGAACTCTTGGGTGTCAACCTTTTCGGGAGCCTTCTTTTTAGGCGCTGTTCTTTTAGTGACTTTACTTTTAGGAACCGTGTACTTAGTTTCTCCTGTTGCCGCCTTGTCGAATGCAACAGCGTCAATGTATTTTAAGATGTCTTCGGGGTTATAAAATTCTATGTCTTCTTTATCCGATTTTTGTCTTGTGTCAATACTTTGTTTCGAACCTTCCTTTGTAACTAAGCCTCTTAGATTTTGCTTATTTTCTTTGTACGAGCCTTTACCGTTTGCCTGTTCGTATTCAACAATACTAATGGGAGTGAAGTCATCCTCAACCTCTTTAAAGGAGTGACCCTCTTTAAAGGCTTTAGCATCTTCTTCTGCTTTCTCATCGAATGCTTTTGACTTCTCTTCTTCGGTAAATTTTTTCTCGGAAATGCTTTCTTCTGGAAGTGTTTTTACAAGTTCAATAATCTTGTCTTCAATTTCTTTTGCTTTGTCGAACTCGAAGTTATCCCCAAGTTCATCAGCCTTCTGTTGAAGTTTTTTTATCTCGTTCCTTATGTCGGATGCTGATTTAGGTTCTGCTTTCTTTTTATCGGCTACTGCTTTGGGTTTTGGGGCTTTTTTCTCTTTTACATGTTGGTCAATGTATTCCTTCGCTGTTTGGATTGTCTCTCGGTAAGTATCCTTAATGTTTTCTACATCAAGTTCTTTTGTGTCAACACCTTGTTTCTTGGCTTCAGCAAACACTTCGTCTTTGAAGGTGTTTGTGTTTTTATCCAAGTCTTTATCTCTTGGGTCTTCGGTTTTCTTAGATTCAGCTTTCTTCGCTTCAGGCTTACTTGATAGTTGCCATCCTACAGAGTTTGCTCTTTGCCCTGTAGATTTAATGTCATCCCATCCCTTCTTTGTTTTATAGCCGTATTTGAAAGCGTTACCCTCTTTCTCAAGTTTTTCCATTATAGAAAAAGCCTCCTTGGTGCTTACGCCAAGCATTTCCGCTATTTCTTTTGTAGTTGTTACCTCATGGCGATTCTCCCCGTCAATTTCTTGAGCAACAGGGATTTTCTTTTTAAGGTCTTCGTATTCGGGGGTTTCGCTACCTACCTTTTCTTCGGTTGGCTTTTCTTTGGTTATCTCACTAGAGTTTTCTAACTCTTTTTTTACTCGTCTTTGAGAAACAGTTTTTTCTTTAGACTTTCCGTTTAAGAATGTTTCAATAGAAACCCCATCTTTTTCAGACACATTTGTAATAACTTTTACGATTGACCCACTAGAACTTACGAATTGTCTTCCGACATCATCCATAGTCAATTCTTCCGTTAGCTCGTAGTTCTTTATCTCTTTTTCTGTAAGAGGTCTATCGTAAGTTATTTTGTACGCTTTTCTTTTCCCGCCTTCTAACGTAGTCTCTACTGCGTCTCTGATTTGTCCTTCAGGATGTGTTCCTATACTTGGAGGTCTTTGTGTGAGTAGGTATGTAAATTCAGTTTTGGGTTCTGTTTTCCCCAAAAAGTTTTCCTTATGATTTTTAACGTGTTCCGCCTTTCTGTTTGCCAAGTGTCTAGTTTGGTCTTTCTTATCTAGCAATTCAACAATATTACTTGACACCTTTTCTCCTGACTCTCTTTTAGAATCTCTTTTTGTAGCGTGACTTAAATCTATAAGAACAATTTCTCCATTGTCCCTTCTCATTACGCTATTTAGATCTTCTATAAAAACACCTCTACTATTAAGTTTGTCAATAGTTTCTTGGATAGTGTTTATTTCCTCAAGAGTAAGGCTTCCTTTGTCTACTTCAGACAACTCCTCTATTTCAAATGCCTTTCCTTCTGACGTTTCTACAATTTTTCCAACTTTAGGGAGATGTTTTAAATCCTTGTTGTCTTCAAGGAATTGATGTTCTTCTGTCTCTTTTCCTGTTTTCTTTTTGAAGAACTTCTTTTTGGCTGAATCGTATTCGTTGTAAAGGGACTCAACGCTTTTATATACTTTCCCGTCCTTTCCTTTGAAAATACCCAAAGTTCCTCCGTCACCCTTCTTAAATGACTTAACCTCTAATACTTCCTTCTCTTCGGCTTGCTTGCCTTCGACACTTTCACCACTTTCTTTTTCGGCTGGCTTGCTTTCTTGAGGTTTTTGCTCTTGTATTTCATCTTGTTTTTGTTTTTTTGAATCGTAAACGGTTTCCCACTCCCCTTTTTCGTTTTTCTTCTCAATCTTTTCTACATCCTTAAGGGTATATCCTCCTTTTAAATGACTGTCTGTTTCGTTCTTAGGCTTTACTCTTGAACCTGATTTTTTATCGTCAAACTCGTTAGTGTCTTTGAATGTTACTCTATTCTCAGCACTTGCCGCAGTTGTAACATCTTTTGAGTTCGTTACATCAACGCCAGTGTCTTTAAATCTGCCCTCTACCTTCTCTCCTCCTATAATTGCTTCAACCTCACCATCAGCCACAAACCTGTATGTTCTGTTCTTCTTATGGTCAATACCGTACTCTTCCATCTGTGCTAAAGCATCTGCATCGCCTTCTCTAGCCTTATCTACAATGTCGTCTGATTTACTTTGCTTGGTTTCGGCTTGCTGTACTTCATTTGATTTGGGTTTAGTATCATTAAAAGACTCCTTCAAATCAGCTATAAACTTCTTTGGGCTTTCTTTAATTTTCTCGGATGCAGCCTTGAATGTAACGGAGTCTGACGTTTGCCCAAAGTAACTTTTTTGGAACTCTTCAGGTGTCAATCTCCCTTTTTCCGCTAATGCCTCTAATCTATCTAACTCAAGTTCTGCGTCTTCTTTCGTAAACTCAACCTCTTCCACTACTGTTTTTCCATCAGCATCTACGGTTGTAACCTGCTTCTTTCTTCCTGAGTCTAAGGCGGATTTGACAGATGCAGACACTACTACAATCGTATTATCTTCCTTCTTCTCCCCCTCTACATCAGAAACTTCCCCTTCTTGTTGTTTTCCTTCGGTAGTCTTTTTTATTTTAAAGAATTTACCGTCCTCTTCAAAATAATTAAACTTATCAAGATTTTCTTGCTGTTTCCTCTCATAGTTATAAGTCGTTTTTGTTATTGGCTCTATTTCGGGTGCTACTTCCTCTTTTGGGGCTTTTTCAACAGCAGTTTCCTCTCCGCGAAGTTTACCGTACTTCTCTTTTATCGCCTCAATCTCTTTTTCTTTAGGGGACTCTGCTTTTTGTTTTTCAGCAAAATCCACTTCTTTCTCCCAAAACTCAAGGGCATTTTTAGTCTCAGTAATCCTTTCGTTTATCTGTTCTTGGGTAAGTTTTACTTCAATATCTTCATACTTACCTGTAAATAGTCTTTTCAGTAAACTAGGTTCTTTGGCCTCTGTTGACTCCCCTTCCGCTACAGGCTCCATGTTCTCAAGCGCCTCAAGTTCTTTCTTGCTTCTTTCTACAACACGCTTAGGTGTTATAGTTGCATCAGCATATTCCTTTTTAGCTTGCTCGATATACTTTTTTGCGCGTTTAGCATTATCCTTTTTGTAACCCAAAAACTGATCTATGAAGCGGTCAAATCCTCTGAGTTTTTCAGCCGCCTCGATGTCAGCAACGTCTTCTTTATCAGCAAAACCCTTATCGTCAAACTCCTTATCAGTCTTTTCTCTATGTTTAGCCTCAACTTCGGCTATTTCATCTGCTTCTTTTTGGTCTAAATTTTCGGCTTCTGCCCCATTCTTTTTCTCTAAGTCAGCATTTGTTTTAGCTGTTTGCTCTGTAGCGTTAACCTTTTCTTTATCAGCCTTTTTCTCGGCTTTCTTCGCCTTCCCTTCTGCGTTTATAATTTCTGAAATATAAATCCCAATTTGTTTTGCTTCTGCTTCTCTTCCGCTTTTAAGGAACTCAGCTTTCGCTTCTTCCATTCTTTTTACACTAAACCCTGTACTACCTTTTCCCCATACAACTTGTTTCCCAGCCATTATTGTAAACACAGCGGAATTGACAAATATTCTCCTTGCTGTTTCAGATATGTCAGAATAGTTTTCGTTTATAAATTCTTCGTATGTAGAACTTCCTTCAAAATCCTTAACTAAAGATTCTAAATTAGACGCCCCTTCAGACGCTATTCCTCCACTTATTCCACTTGTCCAAACAGCATCAGCCGCTTTATTTCCTCTAGCCAATACACCTAGTCCTCTAATTGGTGATTTTGCAAGCCCCAATCCTTTCAACACACTTCTTGATCCGCTAAACCCAAAACCTGTACCTAAATCAAGGCCAGCCCCTCCCATTAAAACTTCTTCGTAAGATGCTTGTAAGAACGCAGCCTGAAATTTTTGAACTCTAGTCCCTTTGCTTAAAACCGCAATAGCTCGTGTTAGACCTGCTTTTGCGGCTAAAGGGCCTAAAATAGCACTTAATACTCCTATTTTTACAACAAAAGGAGCCATAGCAAAAACACCTTCCGAAATTTCTTCCCCTAGTGTTCTTTCAAAATTCTTTTCTTGTTCTTCTGTTATTTCTATTCCTTGTTCTTCTAACAAAGGCTTTACTGCATCAAGAAGCTTTCTGTCTGAATAGTTTCCACTAAACAACTCTTCTGTCCATGCAGAACCTATTGTTTCTTCTCCTAAAATTTCTACTCCTCTAGTGATTTTTTCCTTTTCAACTTTACCAAAGTCGATGTTCAACAAAGCCATATCCCTTGCTGCAACTCTTTCTATAATAAGCTCTCTATTTTTTTCAGCCCATCTTTCGGGTTCTTTTTGGTCTTCATTGGAAAGCGCCTGTAGAACAATCGGTATTGCCAAATCAGATAACGAAACGTTTTTAAAGACGTATTTCCCTGTTTCGTCTTTCTTCCCCTCGTATCCAAGAGAATGTAGCTTGCTTGCGGCCACCCCGCTCTCCCTGAAGACTCTACCAATAGTTACGTCCTGCTTATCTTCTTTCCCGTATTTCCTATGCGACTGCTCTTTTATAGCGGTCTTCATATAAAGGTCTTGAATATTTTCTTTTAGAGATTTATATTCTTCCTTCTTTGCGTTTACTGATTCGGTAATGTCTACTTCTTCGTCATTTGTAATTTTGTCAACATGATTTCCAGTAAGAAAATTGACGTAAGACATTCTATCTTCTCCAATCTTGCTTTTAAGTTCTTTCCCTTTTTGAACAGCCTCGTTGTACTGATCCATTAACTCATTTGTTCTGAGAGGAACTTTTGTTTCGTTTATTTTATCGGCTAATTCTTTTTGAGTTTCGTTGTTTTCGTAAACAGCACGTTCGTCTGGAGACATTTTCCGAACGTCATCTAAAGCGACTCTTCGAAACATGTTTGCTTCTATTTTATCTTCTGAAACACCCGATGCTCTAAGACTATTAGCTATTTCATCTCTGTCTGATGCAAACCGATCCTCTTCTCTTGATGCATTTTCTTTGGACATTTCATTTAAGAAAATAGACCTTAACACCCCTTCATTTATATTGATAGCGCGCTCTTTTTGCATAAGCATCATGCTGTTCAATAATTCTTCGTTTTTATTAACGAACGCTGTTTGAGCATGTTTAATGTCGTCTTCGTTCATTGTAGTAATGTCAGAAGGAAGCCCATACGCTTTAGGGTTGTCTATTACCCTTTTCGCAAATATTCTTGCCCTACCTACTTGCTTACTTAAATATGATTTTGTTTCGTCAATATTGTCAGAAACACCTTCAATTGGATATGACATCATATCGGGAAGGTCAGCATCGTCAACGTTTAACCCAAGATTAGTATTGTTTGCGTTTCGTTCGTTTTGCAATATTCTTTGCGATTCGACACGTTGTTCTTCAAGAAGCCCGTAAGAGTCATCTAACTCAGGGTTAATTTGAGGTTCTTCTATGTCAAAAGGAACTTCTGTAGATTGAAGCGCATAAGGGTCTTGTGGGGCCTGTAAGGCTTGTTCTTGAGCCTGTTCCTGCTGAGGCATAATGCTCGCTAAAGGACTATCCATAACAGAAGGTTGCGCTTGACCTCCTAAACCCTCAAGAGGTTGACTAGGAATTTCTCTTTGCTCAGGTCTTCCTAAAAATACATTCGGAGAAACCTGTGAGTCTTGCGAACCATTTGTAGAAGGTAATTGTGCAGTCTCGACTTGATTTTTTTTTTCAGAGTCGGTAGCTGTGGTTGTTTCGTCAATCAAAAAAGGATTAGAAGAGTCTGTTTTTTCTTCAACTTCACCTACTAAAAAAGGATTTTTTTCTTGTGGCATTATTTGATTATTACGGTGTAACCTTTAGATTCTAAATCGGTTTGATATTCTGCTAGTGACATTCCTTTAGACTTTGCCGCTGCTTCTAGTTGTGTTTTTGTTCCCGTCAACGTTTTGGATTTGTCTTTAGGGTCGCCCTTCTTGTCGGGAGTAATTCCTTCGTTAGTCATCTCTTTTATAAAGTCAGATATAATCCCAAGGTCTGAGGAATTATGCGCCAGTCTAGCAACGTCAAAAGCATTTTCTCTGCTTATTCCTGAACGGTCAACCCATTCTTGAAAAGGATGATTAGCTGCTGGTTCAAATAATTCTCCTCCTCCTTTTACATCAAACACAAGAAATGATTGGCCTCCCATAGATGCCATTCCTGAACTAGCAACTTCTAAGGTTCTTCTATCTGCGTTATACATTTTGCCCTCTCCTGCTTCGGCCAACATTCCGCCTTTTGAAGCTGTATAGGATTGGTATTTTGGGCTTTTTCTCATCGGAAGAGATGCTCTTCTAAATGTGGCTTCTACTTCTTTATCTACTCCTCCGCTAGGATCTGCTGTTACTACAGTAAAAATCTGTTCAGTTGCTTTATTGGGTAAGTCGTAATAAGTTTCAAATGTTGTTTTGGCTGGAGTTTTAGGGGCTCTAGCGGTGGTTTCTGTGCTTTTTGGATTATGCAGCCTATTCCTTAGCGGCTTTATTGCATCTTCTTCTACTCTATCAGGAATTTCGTCCATCCAATCTGTCTGAGAAAACTCTGCTCTTGTAAGTTCAGGATTAGCGGTTTTTTGCTCTCGATAAATTTCTTCTTCGTAGTGTCTTAATACTTCTTTGTTGTTAAGGGTTTCTTCCTTTATGGTTGAAAGATTTCCTTCGCTTAATTGATACCCTGAATCTCTCCAAGTTCTTCCGTGTTCTTTTCTTTCTCTTCCATCAACCCGATTGATATACATGTCGTCATCAATAAGTCCATCAGCAAAATCGTATGGGTTAGCCATTTTTTGAGGATTATAACTAACAATTCCTTCAGGCATTCCCAAAGCAACAGAATTAGGATCGTTTTTTTGAAAGTTATATTCAGTGCCTCCATACTTGGCTTCTATTTCAGCCATTCCTGCGGGAGTATCTGCGTATGGATCCGAAAGAGCTTCTATTATACTGTTGTACTCTACTCCTCCTATTGTTTGCTTGTCTTGAGCGTATGAGAACTCGTCTTCTTTAATTTTATCTATAGTTTCTAACATAGCGGTGTCTGCTGATTTTAGCCCTCCAACGTAGTTATACATGCGTTGCTTTGCTTCGTGTCCTATAACAGCAAGATTTCCTTCTCCTGTTTTAGCTGCTTCAACAATACCCGCCATTTCTTCGTTCATTTTTTCAGCAAACTTTCTCTGGTGGTAAGGCATAACAAGCTTCGAATCCATAGTCATATTCTTCAGAACGTCCTTTTCAGTCTGCTGTTTTGCTTTTGCTTTTTCTTCTTTGTCTTTTGCTCTTTGGGCTGCCAACGTTTTAGACGCATCTAAAAGTGCGTCCTCTCCCGAAGTGTCTGTTTCTAAATCCTTAGTTAAAGCAATCCCTGTGTATAATGCGTTTCTTGCCATTTTCTATTTGTTGAACAAATTCTGAATCCAACTATTTATCATGTTTGTTGAACAAATTCTGAACCCACTGGGGTATCCCATCCGTTCCTGTAGATTGAGTCCCATTTCCATTATTTGAGTTATTAAACATTTCCATTGCTTGTTTTTTCTGAGCGGAGTTTTCTCCTGAGTCTATAGCCCCAAATATGTTTCCTATTCCTGAACTTACTGCTCCTCCAAGAGCCGTTCTTGCAGCATTGTTTTCAGCGTTACCTCTTGACACCTCAGCGTCTTGAATCCCTTGCACCTCACCCGATAAATTTGCAAACTGTTGAAAATTACCGCGTCTTATGTCAGAATCTTTTGCAGCAAATTGATTAAGAGCGTCAATACCCATAATGTTTGCTGCTGCGGAACCTACTCCCGCAAGCCCTACGTTCTGCATCATTGTCTTTGCTGTTGTGCTTTGTCTAGCCAACATCTGTTCAAATGACGCTCTTTCTGCGGAGGAATATCCTTCCTCGGCTCTGCGCCTAGACATGTTGTAAGCCATTCTCATTTCGGGGCCTACGGTATGTTTTTTATTGTCAGGAATTTTGGATGCCGCTGCTGCGGATATTCCAGTTTGGATTAAACCCATCCCTGCTTGTGCTATTGATCCCCACATATTTTCTAGGTGTTTGTTCTACGTATAACGTCTCTAATCTTTACTACAATACTATGCAGTAGGCTGTATGCTCCTCCAAAGGTAATGAACTTCACTCTTAAATAATCCCCCGTCAACATTCCATCATCGCTGTCGGGATCTCCCGTTGATGTTGCATCATTTCGGATAGGGGCAAAGAAATGGTCGTCCCTGTCTTCAAATTGAGCGGATTCGTCAAAAGTATATTGAGTTTTTGTTCTGTATTCTACTCTATCGGGCGCATTGTCGGAAAGGTATTCTACAGCAACCCCTCTAACACTTTGCTCAGGTAACTCATTCATTACTATTTCAAACTCTGCGTTTTCAATTTTAGGTAGAATTGTTCCTGTTAAGAATGTGTCTACTCCGTACCAAGTAGTAGGAAGCCCTTTTCTGTGTTCAAATATTAGGTTTCTTTCTGTTGGGTGTGAGCTAAGAAAGGTGTTTCCCCACTTTAAATACGTTTTAGGTAAGTGTCCGTAAAAACATCTAAACCCGTTAGTCATCTCGTTAAAGCAAACTGTAAATATTGAATAGTATTTAAAGTCCGTATAAGAAATCTGCTCCCAATACTGTTCCCAATCAGCGCCAACTCCAGCTTCATTTGTTGCGTCTGCAAAGTGGTAAACCGTACACTTAAAAAATCTAGGGAAATTTTCATAAGTATCTGAAGGAGCGTTTTCGTTTTTAACTATTTCTCCAACATCTATTGCTCCACCAATCCATTCTTGTTTTATGTCTCTCCAACCCGTAAACGTCCAAATAGCCTCTTTCCTACGGTCATCCCATACGGAACGAACTCCTTGTTCAAGTGCGTGTTCATATTTATCCTTAACCCATTTTGTGTAGTTAACGAAATAAGCAGACATTCCCCTAGAGGATATTACTCTAGTCCCATCTGCTCCAAAACGCATCATAAGACCATTCTCTGAGTTGAACCAATAAAGGACATCCTTACCGTTGGCGCTTACACCTTTAACGGAAGCCCATTTATGTTCTGTTCCGTAAGAGGAAAGGGTTTTCCCGTCTTGGGAGAACACATCTCCTGATTTAAGAAGAACGTCAACGCTATTAATTGATGATTCTAATTGGCCTCTTGCATTAAATGCTTGTATTTGATATTTTCTTGCTTGAAGAGTGAAAAGATCCCCATTTATATTTTCATGGTGGACTATCTCTCCAAAAGTTAAATCAAGGTCAAAAATATTAAGGGGTAATTTTTTAACATACGCATCCTCTTTTGAGGCGTACAATTTACGACCCGAATACTCCATTCTTTGCGGAAAATCTGTAATATTATCAATTTCAATCTCAAACGGAGGTTGAGTTAATTTCGCGGGAAATTTAGGAGTGTACTTCGATGAGTAGCTCATTAGATCTTTGAACCCGCCACTTTCCTCTAGCCACGGGCTAATAGGGTTTAAACCATCACCGAGAAAAACTACTTGATCTTGCGAGTCGCTTCTCATTTGGGAATTTACTCTGTTTTGAGAGTAGAATTTTAATCCCCCACCAAAGCCAGCGGTGCTGTTATTTACAAACCCAAAGTCCGACCAACTAGAAAAATCAGCGTCAGTTAATGCGTCATGGTCAATGTACCTTCCCTTCATATACGTGGGCTGTGTCATGGTGTCGCCACCGAAAACATTTAATGTTCCTTTTTGAACTTCTCCAGAAATTGTAGGAATATCAGGTATATGGAATATTGAGTTTGTAGTGTAGTATGAGGTGTCTTTTTTGTTGCCATACTTATCTACTAACTTTCTATATATCTGAATGTATCTTACCCCGTAATCTGGTCTTCCTGACGGCATAACTCCATCACCGTTATTTTCTATATATACAACAGGACTGGCTATATTCTTATGAGAACCTTTTATGTATTTCATTTCGTCAGAGTAAAACCGCCTATAGGCTATCCCAAACTGCTTTACAAACGAATACTCTGGTATTATTTCCTTTATTTCTCCAGCAGATAGATTAATTACTTCATCAATAGTATGTTGATCGTATGTGGTAAATCCCTCTGGGAAATACTTAGACATCTGTGACCACATATTACCTCTAATAGCCCCTGTGTCATTAACCCTATAATGCCCAAGAGGGAGACTCATTTCTCCGAAATCCAACAGGTCATATCCTTTTATATCCGAGACTAACCCCATCATTATATCAGGGGAATAAATAGATAAAAACCTTCTTTCCGTTTTAAATGGTTTATATGAAAAAGATCCCCACGCATTCGGGTTATTTATATAGACTATATCGTCACCAAAGAGTGTGTTTTGCTGGCTCTCGTACTGAAAAATAGGGGTCATATCTATCGAAACTTGTGACGTCCACGGAGCCGCTTGTTCGTGACCTGATGGGCTGTGTCCTACTACTGGGGGGCCGTACACAAATGGATACTCATGGATGCTATTTAAGGGGTCAATTTCTTCATTGCTATGCGCTATACAATAGCCTGGATCTTGTACGGTGTTAGGGGCTCCGTCTACAAACCCAAATGGGAACCCTGCTGCTGCCGCAGGAAAAGGCTGTAAACTAGCTGGTGTTTTGTAGTCCAAGTTTGTAATTCCCGTCATCTTGACGGACATGGTGGCTATTCCAGAACATAATACTTCGGATATAACATCAGCTCTCCCAAATTCAATCCTATCTATAAAATCCCCAACTGTCGTACCCTCTACTTTGAAGTTTAGGTTCATTCCAAAAAACTCTACATAAGGAATGAGTATAAAACGTTCTTCAGGCCATGAACTACTAACGGGTGCTGTTAGGTCAAAGCTATTCATTAACTCTGTCCCCGATTGATCTCTTCTATCATCTTCTGCGTTAGCGGAATTATCTGCGTATGGATCTATCTTAATATCGTCTACCCAAAACCAAGAAGTAAACTGCCCTGTTGATTTTACCCTAACCCTTACAGAAAACCTATAAGTCTCATTCATCATATACCCAACGTTATTGAATCCATTTTTCGGAAGTTGGAACGCTTCAGGATTTACTAATGTCGTAGATGCTGTTAATTGTTTAGTTTTTATTCTATGCTTGAATGTTTTAGCCCAATTCGAGAGGTCTGAATTAATTTGTGGTTTTCTTAAATTACTCCTGACTAAAATACTGTCAATTATTCTTATGTTTTTAGCAAAGTCATACCCGTTCTGGAAGTTTGACGCTAGTAGTCCTATGTCGTAAGTTTCCTCTATTCCAGACCCGTTGTGCACAAGGTCAATTGAATCTGACTCTACACTCATCTCTGACAACAATATTGCAGACGCAGCGCCAGATTGCTCTATGTAGTACCCCAGCCTTATACCGCTAAATACACTTGGATTTATTCCAGATACCGTTAATACATTAACTTTATTAGTAGTTACTACGTCTTCGCCATCTCCAAGGGCAGCTTCATTCGTAGGGTCATTATAAGTTATTACTTGATTCGTTAAATCGGATGGGCCACTCCAAGAGTTAAATATATCTTTTAAGACGCAGAAGTATTTTAAATTACCAGAGGGTATATCCCCGCCTGTATTTTGCTGTTCTTTAAAGTTTATAATGACATTCGCCTTTCTTCCAACCCCATGTGTTTGCGTTGAAATATATCCTAATTCATATCTCCCTTCCTCGTTTAACATTGCTAGACTCCCATCTAACAAATATTCTCCATAGTAATAGAATACCCTTCCTGAGTTATAATCATCATCAAAATACAAAGCCGTTCTGCCAGTGCCTTTTTCTCCGATAACGTCAACAGTCATCTTACTCACGAAATTCAACTCGACACTCCTGAGAAGCCTTATATAATCCCAACTATCAGAGTCGTTATCCTTTACAGCAACACCTATTTCACCAATACCATTCGGGTCTATTGTAATTACTTCCTCTCCAAAATTAAACGTTGGATGAGAAGCACCCCAAGCCGTGTCAGTAATAATTGTTATCCCCACTGGAGATGTTACTGCGTTAACTACAAAAAGACCGTTCAGCCAAGGTGCGTTAGAATTGGTGATTCTAATCCATTGTCCAGCTTCTAATCCATGATTGATGTTAAAGGTTATTGTCGTAAGTGGCCCAACTAATTGCCCTGCTGAAATGGGGCCAATCCCGACAACGCTCAAATCAACTACAGACGGTTTGTTGTCCTGAGAAGTGCTGAATATAAACAAATCTCCAAGCAAGTCGTAGCTACCAATATCATTTAATGGGCCAGCTAAATCCACAGGTATTGCTTCCTGAATAGACACTACCGAAACATCATCATCACCAACGCTATCTAAGTACCATTGGTAATAATTATAACCGTTTGTAAGTTCAAACTCTACTTCGTTTCCGTTTTGATTTACAGTGAAAGCATTTGGTTGGCTAGAAGCGTTAAAATTAGCAACCAAAGAAGCTACCGTCCCGTCAAACTCCACCTCTCCGCCTGACCCCGTTCCCGTTGTCATTCTATAGTCTCTCTTTGTAGAAAGGAATTTTAATTGGTGACTCTTAGTAGCGTCCCCATCAACAGTAACTCGATACTTTTTATTCTGAGCCTTAACCTCTCCTAAATCAAACGCAAATTCATTTCCAAGTGTAGGGGTTGAATCCCCCGCGCTTGCTCCTTCATCACCCGCTATTTGGGTGTTTCTGTTGTCGATAGTATCTCCCGTTCTATCTCCTTTGCCGACATACCTTACATCGGAATCCTTATCCATGTTCCCCGTTGGGGCAAGTCTATTGATTTTGTCAGCCATATTATATTATCTAACCGATGTTCCTTCTGTTCCTATCCAAGCGTTAAACGTTCTTGATATATTAAGCTTGTCTTCTTTCCATTGCTCTACAACTGCTTTACCTTGTAGATACTTCTTTTGATTGATAAACTCTCTATGCGCTTCTCTTGCATCTGCTTTCATTGCTTGTCGCAAATTTGGCTTATCCTGTGCTTTGCTTAGTTTATCGTTGTATCTCCAAGATAGATAGGCTCTAACACAACGCTCATGCCTTTCGTACATCTGAGGCTGGTTGTTGTTGTCTAAAATTGTTCCCATAAATGCTATAGACACTTCTGTTGCTGTTATTGCTTCAGGGTGGTGAAATACAAGATGATTCCCGTTTATTTGGTAAGAGGTTCCTAAAGAAGGACATCCCGTAGTATCGCAATCGCAATAGTTTACTATGTTCCTAGATACGTATGGAGCTGGCGTACACTTACCGTTTACTCCTGTGTACCAAAGACCCATTGCTTGCATAAATCCGCAAGGAAGTGGTGCTGTACCTCCATCTAAAGGAATATTTTCGGTACGCATCTCAAACATGGTAAGGTCGTTTATTTGTCGCATAGCTTCGTCAGCCATTAACAAAAGAAACCCATCGTGGTCTGTTGAGTTCTCTAAGTTGAGAAACAACTTTGCCGAAGCAATTACTTGATTATATGGAATTGTTTCAAATCTCATTATACTGCAAATTTTCTTCGGGTTGGCTTGTATTCAGGGTCTACAAAAATCGGGTTCTTTTGGCATTTAGCCATTTCATCGCTTCCTGTATTCAATAACCTATTAGAAATAAACCATTTCACGTACTCAAGGTATGGAATTTCATGCGGTGCTAACTTAAAGTGCATTTCCGCAAGTTGTACGCAAGAAATAATAATCTTCATATTCTTAATTCGGATTAACCTAAGATCGTTGCGCTTCAAATTAAGCCAAACATCCCAAATAGCTTCCATTCGAATGCTATCGCCTTTCTCGCTGTGTCTATAAGCGTGAAACTCTGCTTCTAATTCTTTATCTCTGTTTACTCCGTCCATTATTGAGGCGCTGAAAGAGCATTAACATCATCTGCTCCGTTTGCAACTTGGTTGCTTGGTGCTTGTAAGTATCTCTGAAACTTACCTTCTCTTAGATATTGTTCGGCTAGAGACAAGCATTCAGGAGTTATTGGATATTGGTCAAGTTGTTTGTTAAAAGGAATCATTTTATCCAATGGATCTTGAAAGATTGAATATCCAACAGCTTTCTTAACATCCTTGTTGAATACCCTTACTAATCCAAACTGAGGTTCAAGGACATAATATATTGTAGGGTCAGCCATTCTATTGGGTCTAGCCTTCATAAAGTTTTGCCAATGCGACAAACTTTTCATTCTAGTCCAAGAATTATCTCCTTCTCTTCTTCCTATATATTGGTGTCCGTCAACCTGAGAATTGATGTTTAAGACTGCTGGGTATCGAAAAACCGTATAGCAATCGTCTTCTTGTAGAGAAGCATCGTATTCGAGTTCTACGTATTGGTAATAGATTTCGTGTACGTTATTCCTTGTAGGGTAAAGTTCCTTAACGCAAATTGACCTAGTGTATGCTAGAACCGATTCCATAAACTTTACGTCTGTTAGGTTCTCTGCTGTAAACACACCACCGCCCATTGACGCTTGAAGTAGTTCTACGGATTCTTTTAGTGTTGGCATCTTTAAGGATTTGCTTGGTTGTTAGCCATTTCAGCCTGTACTTGTGGCAACTCACGCATCTGAATCATATAATTCATCACACACTCATCTTTTATCTTCATAATATACTTGAAGGTGTAGTATTGCTCTAAGTCAACTGCGTTATTTAAAACATCTATTGTAACAATTGGATTTTGCATATAGTCAACCTTAACAGATTCACATACTGATGTTTCAGGGTATAATTTGATTGTATTCCCATCAACTCCGTATTTAGGAGTCCACTCATCTCCGTTGCTGCTTGGGGCAATTCTTCTGTCGGAATGCAATCTTGTAGCGTATTCAGAAACGATAATGTTTGCTTTTCCTGAGCCTTGATATATTCCCGTTAATACCGCTGGTACAAGCATTGCCTCGTCTGTGTACAGGAAGTAAGTAGTTCTGCTTCTTTCCTTGCAATAGAAATCACCGTTCAATCCTGTTACTCCTAGAGCGTTTTGTATCCTAATTTTAGTTCCTGTTCTTACGTTTGTATATCGAGAAAACTTAATGTGTGGTGTTGCGCTAGTGTCCACCGTAGAAAGGGCTAATACTGCATCTTCAATAAAAGTTGTTTCAATCGCTAAAGGGTGAAGCATATTCGGAAACATGTATGCGTGTGTCGCGTGTCCCGTTCCCGCTATCCATGTTCCTACAACAGCTACAACAGTAAATGTTATTTGATTATCTGCTGGAACGGTAAGCACAACATAAGAACCGTTTATATCGGGTGTAAATCCTTGAGTTCCTAATATTGAAATAGTTTCTCCAATTGATAATTGGTGAGGGTCTTCCGTTGTTAGTGTTGCTGTAGTTGCAACAACCGTAAATGCAGTGATTGGTAGAGGGTCTGTACTGAAATAATTTTCTTTTACAGTTATCGTTCTATCAAGAAGAGTAAGCGGGCTTAATTCGTCAGATTGTTTTTGTGTTCTGCTTTGAGAATAAATCTTTTCAACTACACGTATTTCTGACTCTCGTATTAAACGATTCCCTCTAGCGCTGTTAAGGAACCCTGTCCATTGCTGGTCGATTCCGTCTTTAATGAATCTGAATAGGTCTTGCCCAGTAGTTGCCATTTGAAATTAAAGTTGTTAGGCAAAGATAAACAAAAAGATGTGGGCGTTTTATTTGGTCGGTTTAATACGAATCCCTCTTGATTTAGCTTCTTTTAGAATAAAATCAGCAATCTCGTATTCTTCTTCAATAACAAACATATCGTGAAAATCCTGTAGTTCTGAGTCAAGCTTGGCTTCTAACTCATCCATCACGTATATGAATACATCCATTTCTTTATTTGTTACCCTTCCCATATCTTTTATAACTCTCCTTGTTCCTTGTATTTTCCAAAGGTCGCGTTATATATCCGTAATCATATTTAATGTTTACTATGTAGGGTATGTTTATTAAATAATCCTCTTTAGATTTTTATATCTATAGGGTTTAAGTGTTTTTAAGTTTTTCCCTTTTAAGGGTTCTTCTCTTTAAGGTCTATATCCTCTTCGGAGAAGTCTTTAGGAGGGGTACAGCACGCACTCCTAGAACTTTTCAGTCCTATGAGTGCAATCCGTACCCTAATTCGTACACAACATCCTCAACGGAGTCGCCTTCTATCGGGCAATCATTTACTAGACAGTCGCAAATGACTAAGGAACAACTTAAGACCTATCTGTCAGCCTCTTGGTGGGGTTTTCCTCTTGCACTCCCCTTCTGATGTACCAAGCTCCCGTAGTATCAGTTAAAGATGGTAAGCTACTGCTCGTTTTGCGCGCCCTTATCCATCCGATTTATTCTTGAAGTATCCCGTTGGTAGTGTGCCACTCTTTCATGCACATCATCGAAAGTTTATTCCAAAAAAAAGACCCAATTTGCGGAGGAAAGCAAGAGTTTGGGTCTTAATTTCGGAAGGCGTAATGCCTAGCCTAATAATGTCGTTCCTTTGCTTCTCTCCAAAAGCCTATGGGAAGCAAAACTACGGATAATTATTTAATTCGTCTCTTTCTTTTTTAATTTCTTGTGTAAATAGGTAAGTAATAAAAGATTCCCCCATATAAGCGGGTATTCCGTTGGGCAACACCATTCTATACATTCCTTTTTCTCCGTATAGGTATTCTTTAATCTTGTTTTCCACCCAATCGTCTATGTTTTGGTTTGACATTTTGGAAACATCTCTATCGGTAATATCAAAAGGAGTAGCTTTTAATTGGGAAGTCATTACATCAGCATCCTGCTTAGTGTAAACACCTGAAGCCCATTTGTAGAAATCGTCTTTTTTAGGAAGTGTCATTGAATTATTAGTCTTTCTTTGAGTTTGTTTAATTCATTAATTATCAGATTAATTCTGTCTTTAGAGTTAGAGGAATGAGAGTCGCCATGCAGTTTTACTACGTTTTCGCAATCGCTTATGCGTATCACGTAGGTTTTTTCTAGCGGGTAGTCCTTTATTTTACAACGAATTGAGCTTTTTGTTTTAGGGTTTAAGCTAATTTTTCCTGAATCATAAAGCAGAGACTCCATCTCAATTAACTATCCCTAAGTCAGAAGCCCCTCTTTCTACGGCTAACCCAGCATCAATTGCTGCTTTTGTTTCTTCTCTTTCCATGTATTCTTGGAATTGAGGCCCTGCTGTTTGCATAAAGTAAACCTTTACCGCGAAAGGCGATTTGTTGTATGCTAGTAGCAACTCCTTGTAGAAGTATTCAAATCCTTGTTGATCTATTTCAGACTCCTTAAATGAATGCTGCTTAAAAACCATCTTATTATTCATCTTCTTGTATGAATAAATTTTTTCAGGTTGTTTCTTTTCTATTTCCTTTTCTGTGTCTTTATTTTCGCTCATGTAGGCAAAGTAAAGCAATAATCCCTTACAAAAAACAAAGTGATTGTGTTTTACAGGTAAAAAGTTTGTTTACTTTTACTTGAACTTATATTAGTATATTAAAATGGCAAATAAAAGAAGAGTGAGTATGGTTTTCTTAACCGAAGAGGGTGAGGGAACAGATTGGATGTCTGTTAGAGAATACTGCAACGCAATTTCTAAAGAGACAGCAAAAAGGGAAATCCTTGTATCGAAAAAGGGTTCTGAAGTTTCTATTGGTCGTCCTAAAGCAGGAGCGTCCCCAATTGAAAAAGATATTTTATTGAAGGAGGATAAAGGCCCAGCAACCCCACAAGCGGTTTACTACCGTATTAAACAAGGTTTCCTAGACAAGAAAGAAATGTACGGGAAGGTTTTGGTTAGAGAAAAAAAGGAGAAAAAGTAATATATGCAGATGACTTCCTTTTTGCAGATTGTTCCTAAAGAAGTTTTTGTTCCTAGAGACTATCAAGAAGAGTCCATTTTAAAGGGGCTTCGTTTTTTTGAGTCTAAGAAGGGACAGAATGAAATACATGTTCTTCCAACAGGAGCGGGAAAAAGCATCTGTATAGCGGGTATTGCTGAAAGGTTTGATGAGCCCGTACTTATACTTCAGCCTTCTCAGGAAATTCTAAAGCAGAACTATGCCAAGTTTATCTCTTACGGGGGTCATGCTGGTGTTTATTCTGCCTCTGTTGGGCGTAAAGACCTGTCTCATGTAACATTTGCCTCTATACAATCGGTTATGGCTAAGAGTAAGGGCAAGTATGTTTCCGTAGATAAGTTTACAAACTACAGGTATATTGTTGTTGATGAGTGCCATTTTTCACTTAATCCAAAAGGAGGTCAATACGTTGACTTCTTGGCTATGCTACACAAACCTAGAGTTTTGGGTTTTACAGCAACTCCTTTTAGGATGTATCCTTATTTCGATACTTCGATGCTTAAATTTATTACCCGAACTCGACCTAAAATATTTGGTAAACTTGGGTATTATATACAGATAAAGGAATTGAAAGACCGTGGGTATTTATGCTCCACCAAGTATTTCTCGTTAACAAAAGACTTTGACAGGAACGCTTTAAAAGTAAACAGTACGGGTGCTGACTACGATGAGCAATCTTTAAGGAAATATTACGAAACGACAAATTTTAAGAACGATATTGTAGATGTAGTCCGAAGAGTGAATAAGAAAGGTAGGCGTGTTCTTGCCTTTGCTTCATTCGTAGAAGACGCTCAATACATATCGTCTACTCTTGAAAATAGCGCAACTGTACATGGGAAAACACCTAAGAATGAACGCGCCCAAATAGAAAAGGACTTTAAGAGTGGAAAATTGAGATCGGTAATTAATTGCGGGGTGTGGACTACTGGTTTTGACGACCCTGAATTGGAGTGTGTTATTACAGCAAAACCAATGAGGTCGCTAAGTATGTATTACCAAATGTTCGGTAGGGCTTTAAGACCGTCTGTTATTAAAAAAAACAAAGAGGCTTGGCTAATCGACCTTTGCGGAAACATGAACGTTTTTGGTCGCGTTGAAGAATTGAAAATAGAAATGGATGGTATTGGATTACCGTGTATAACGGGAACGGGCGGTAGAATGCTTACTGCGGTTCCTTTAAATGATCAAGAAACACCTACGGACAAATTTGGAACAAGATTATGAGTAATAGAGAAAAAATAGACGAGTATTACGGGATTGAGTTTCTGTATGCTGACGGATTTGACGCTGCGATAATTGGGGTTGAGTTTTACACGGGCCACCAAAAAGTTGTCTATAGTATTGAGAAGTGTATTGAGATACTTAAGTTCCAAGACATGACCGAAGAGGAGGCGTATGACTACTTTGAGTTTAATGTAGCTGGCTCCTATGTTGGAGAGCAGACCCCTTTATGGATTGAAACGATATGAAAACTATAATAGGAATTGACCCAGCGAACGAACGTTCTGCGTTCTGCGTATTTGACGAAAAGGTAATCGAATTTGGATTAATAGATAACGGTGCGTTTTTCGGACATGTATTAGACGCTTTTATAAGGCACGATGTAGGTATGGTTTACATAGAGGACATTCAGTCTATGGGAATGGCTGTTGGACAGTCTGTATTCAACACCTGCAAGTACATTGGTCGTTTACAGCTTCTTTGCGAACAGAGTAATGTTCCTTACGAAATGGTGAAGCGTACTGAGATTAAATTACACCATTGCGGTACTAACAGAGCCAAGGATAGCAATATTAGGGCTGCTCTTATAGAAAGGTTTGGTGGAAAGGGAACGAAAGCTAATAAGGGCTTCTTTTACGGTTTGGCTGGGTCAGATATTTGGAGTGCTGCTGCAATATCTATTTACGGAAGCGACAAGGTGAACGGGTATGCAACTTAAAAAGAAGATGTGTTCGGGGTGCGACACTCCACAGTTTCTTTGGAAGTCTAATCCTCCTTTGTGTAAGAACTGCGCGGGGAAGCGCTCTTCTTTAGAGATGAAGGGGTCGTCTACTTTATATACGAAGCAGAAGCCAATTAAATCTAAGCCTAGACCTAGTGTAAACGGGAAGCCTTTATATGTAGCCCTTTATTATGCTGCTTTCGGCTACGGGGATTTAGACTTTATTGCTTCTGAGTATTCAGGTGCTTCTGCTGTAGATGTACACCATATTGATTGCAGGGGCTCAGGAGGCTCTAAAATAGACGATAGGATAGAAAATCTTATGGCGCTTACAAGGGAGGAACATATTGAATATGGAGACAAGAAACAACACATGGTAATGCTTTATACAAAACACATGGAGTTCCTAGAATCGAATGGTGTAAAGTTTGACCGATCTTGGTTACTTACGCAAATAGAAAAGTATTCAGACAATATTTAACTTTAACCCTGTCGATAGTTTTAATGTACTCAAGTCCTGATGAGTGAGTTAAAGTAGAAGCCTGTACCAGCTTACGGTTAATAAGCGTTTTATCGACAAGGGTTATATTTATGGTATATCATGGCGCTAATGGACAGGAAAGGGAAGTAAAGGAAAACCCCGATAGAAGTAATTATCTATCGGGGTTTCTTGTTTTATGCTCCTATCTCAGCAAGTACTCCTGCTTTGGTAATGTAATCAGACTTAGGAAGGTCTGCTTCTTT
>TARA_R110001606_G_scaffold224766_3_pt1 | contig 30875 bp, 27 predicted proteins | sample TARA_R110001606 | Tara Oceans TARA_R110001606 (sample SAMEA4398315) | marine metagenome | biome: Polar Biome; feature: [SRF] surface water layer (ENVO:00010504); material: water (ENVO:00002006), including particulate matter (ENVO:01000060) such as... | depth 5 m
AGTTACACTTGGCACCAAGCTGGATGAACAGATGATTGACAGCGCTTTGATGAAGGGCTTCAATAAATTTATACTTCACTACAATTTCCCGGCGTTTTCAACTGGCGAAGTAAAGCCCAACAGAGGCCCCGGACGTAGAGAGGTTGGTCATGGTAACCTGGCAATGAGAGCGCTCAAGCAGGTTTTGCCCCCTGAAGAAGAAAACCCTTACACTATTCGTATTGTGTCTGACGTGCTGGAATCGAACGGTTCTTCGTCAATGGCAACCGTTTGTGCAGGCACGTTGGCCCTGATGGACGCTGGTATCAAAATCAAAGCGCCCGTAACAGGCATTGCTATGGGGATGATTTCTGATGGCAAAACTGGTAAATACGCCATTCTTTCCGATATCCTTGGCGACGAGGACCACCTTGGCGACATGGACTTCAAAGTGACCGGAACCCGTAATGGCATCACTGCTTGTCAGATGGACATCAAGGTTGACGGACTTTCCTATCAGGTGCTTGAAGAGGCGCTTAATCAGGCAAAAGCTGGTCGTTTGCACATCATGGACGAAATTGAGAAAACATTGTCTGTTCCGAATGCAGATTTGAAACCTCATGCACCAAGATCCGTGAGGATTAATATCGAACGGGAAATGATCGGTGCGGTGATCGGGCCTGGTGGAAAAATTGTTCAGGAAATCCAGAAGGAAACTGGCGCCACCGTTATCATTGAAGAAATTGCTACAGGAGGTGTTGTGAGCATTTTTGCCAATGACCAGGAGTCGATGGACAAGGCCGTGAAGCGTGTAAACGCTATTGTTGCCGTGCCAGTGGTTGGCGAAGTTTACGATGGAAAAGTGAAGTCAATTATGCCATTTGGTGCATTTGTTGAGTTTATGCCTGGCAAAGATGGCCTTCTGCATATCTCAGAAATCAAATGGGAGAAAATCGAAAAACTAGACGGTATTCTCGAGGTAGGAGAGGAAATTAAGGTGAAATTGACTGAAGTAGACAAGAAAACCGGTAAATATAGACTGTCAAGAAAGGTTTTGATACCTCGGCCTGAGCGAAACCAGGAAACAAGCAACTAACATTTGTCAAAAAAAAAGCGGGAACATTAGAGAAAGGAACTTTACCTTTTTATATTATTGTTTAGTCTATTAGGCTTTAAAAAGTCAGATATTGAATGAGACAGTTAAAGATAAGTAAGCAGATCACCAATCGTGAGAGTCAGTCGCTTGACAAGTATCTCCAGGAAATAGGTAAAGTAGACCTGCTTACCCCCGATGAAGAAGTAACACTAGCTAAACGAATAAGAGAAGGAGACCAAATGGCTTTGGAGAAACTGACCAAAGCCAACCTTCGATTTGTGGTGTCAGTAGCCAAACAATACCAAAACCAGGGGCTTTCGCTGGGTGATTTGATCAATGAAGGAAACCTGGGCCTTATTAAGGCAGCTCAGCGATTCGACGAAACCAGAGGTTTTAAGTTCATCTCTTATGCAGTTTGGTGGATTCGCCAGTCGATTCTTCAGGCATTGGCCGAGCAATCAAGGATTGTGCGCCTTCCCTTGAACAGGGTGGGGTCTTTGAATAAGATTTCAAAAACCTTTTCTGAGCTTGAGCAAAAGTATGAACGTGAGCCATCCCCGGATGAACTTGCTGAAGTATTGGAGGTATCTACCAGTGAGGTTGTGGACACAATGAAGATTTCTGGTCGTCACGTGTCGATGGATGCACCGTTTGTTCAGGGCGAAGAGAACAGCCTGCTGGATGTGCTGGAAAACGACATGGAGGAGACTCCGGATTCGGGCCTTATCAACGACTCCCTTCGCAAAGAAGTACAGAGAGCACTTTCTACGCTTACAACCAGAGAAGCTGACGTTATTTCCCTTTACTTTGGACTTAACGGAGAGCATGCAATGACCCTCGAGGAGATAGGTGAGAAGTTTAATCTGACCAGGGAAAGAGTTCGTCAGATCAAGGAGAAAGCCATTAGAAGACTGAGGCATACATCCCGCAGTAAGGCCCTTAAGCCGTACCTGGGGTAGTAAGACTCAAAAAATTTAGCAAAGGTCTCAAAGGAGACCTTTTTTCGTTGACGCCAAACGATCTTTTGCGTTTAAATTGGTGTTACAGTTGACAGCAAATAATATTTCGAGATGACAAAAGAAGAAGTTAAAGTGTTGATTATCGGTTCTGGGCCTGCAGGATACACTGCAGCTATATACGCTGCTCGTGCTGGTCTGAAGCCGGTTTTGTATACTGGCGGCCAGCCTGGCGGTCAGCTAACCATAACAACTGACGTGGAAAACTACCCTGGCTACCCTGAAGGGATCATGGGGCCGCAGATGATGACCGACTTTCAAAAGCAGGCGGAGCGATTTGGAACGGATATCCGCTATGGATTGGCCACGTCTGTCGATTTCTCGTCTTATCCACACAAAGTAATTGTAGATGAAACACATGAGATCACTGCTGAGGCTGTAATTGTGTCAACCGGGGCGTCAGCCAAGTGGCTGAACCTTCCGTCGGAGCAAAGGCTAAACGGCCATGGCGTGTCTGCTTGCGCTGTATGCGATGGTTTCTTTTTCCGTGGCCAGGACGTAGCAATTGTCGGAGCTGGAGACACAGCTGCTGAAGAAGCCAGCTACCTATCGAAGATATGTAGCAAGGTGTACATGATTGTGAGAAGAGACGAAATGCGGGCTTCTGTGATCATGCAGCAAAGGGTGAAAAATGCCAAAAACATAGAAATTCTCTGGAATACCGAGACGGAAGAGGTGCTTGGTGACAAGGAAGTAAATGCCGTAAGAGTGGTAAATACTCAAACGGGAGAGAAGAGGGAACTTAAAGTAGGCGGATTTTTCGTTGCAATTGGACATAAACCCAATACGGACATTTTCAAAGAATGGCTTGATATGGACGAAAATGGCTATATAAAGACGATTCCAGGCTCATCCAAAACAAATATAGAAGGGGTTTTTGCTACCGGAGATGCCCAGGATCATATTTACAGGCAAGCTGTGACGGCAGCCGGCAGCGGATGTATGGGTGCATTGGATGCAGAAAGATTTTTGGCGGAGAAAGAATTGGCCGTATCTTAGCAGCCATGATTAAGAAAAGTTTACTACTAGCGGCCTGGGTAGTAATATTATTAGCTTTTGAATCACGAGCGCAGGAAAGCAAATCGTGGGTCAAAAGCTTTTTCTCTTTTAAGAAGAGAGAAACCCCGGCCCCAATACCTCCCACACCGCTATTTGTGGTTTCCAACGACGCCTTTGCGGTTGATTTTGATTTTCTCGATAGCCTCATTACAGCAGAACTGGAAGCGATGGCTCCACCTGCCGAAGGAGGTCCGGCCACACCACCATTGATACTTTCCTATGGTCATGAGGTGGCTGTTTCCGACAAGCTGTCCCTTGACTCGGTATGGCTTTCCGCTGAAGACTACTACAATATTTGGGACTCGCAGAGAGTCAACCCTTACAAATTCAACGGCCTGGATTACAAAGACACTACTGAGCTGACATTGTTTTACCCGGAGGTGGGGTTAGTTTGGGAGAATCCCTTGAAAAAGTCGGTGATTACGTCTGATTTCGGCTTGCGCAGGTATCGCTGGCATTACGGCGTGGATTTGCGACTTACTACAGGCGACTCTGTGAAAGTGGCTTTCGATGGTGTAGTAAGAATGGCTAACTATGACAGACCCGGCTACGGCAACTATGTGCTTGTGAGGCACTACAATGGTGTGGAAACCCTCTATGGACATTTATCAAAGCGCCTGGTGAACGTAGGAGACGAAATTAAGGCCGGAGATTTGGTAGGCTGGGGCGGAAGTACCGGAAGAAGCAGCGGCCCACACCTTCACTTTGAGGTGAGGTATCAGGGTAATGCCATCGACCCAAAAGAGTTTTTTGATTTTGATACTAATTGCCTGATAGATCAGAAGTATACACTTACAAGAGCGTCCTTCGCTTATCTTGAGGAGGCCAACAAGGTGATCGTACACCGAGTGAGGAGTGGCGACACACTTAGTGGCATCGGCAACAGGTATGGTGTGTCGGTTACAAAGCTTTGCAGGCTCAACGGCATTTCAAGAAATTCGGTAATCAGAGTAGGCCAGAGGTTGCGAATTAATTAGATGAAATGAGCATGCTTTGGCTAAGCACGTTGCGTAACAGAAATGGGCGTGTATGCGAATTCCATGAGGCCGATAAAAAATAAGTTTTATTTTCATGAAACTCGATATTCTTGTTTTTACGGCGCACCCCGACGACGCCGAACTTGCCTGTGCAGGAACACTCATCTCTCACATTGAGATGGGCAAAAAAGTCGGCATTGTTGACCTTACCAGAGGGGAGCTTGGCACACGAGGCACGCCCGAAGTAAGGGCTGCCGAAGCCACTGAAGCAAGTAAAGTGATGGGTATTCATGTTAGGGAGAACCTGGGGTTTCGTGACGGGTTTTTTACCGAGGATGAACATCACAAGCTTGAGGTGGTGAAAATGATACGGAAGTATCAACCCGAAATCATTTTAGCAAACGCCATTCGTGACCGTCACCCTGACCATGGCAGGGCCTCCAGCCTGGTGTCAGAAGCAAGCTTTGTGTCGGGGCTTAGAATGGTGGAAACAAGTATTGATGGCAACCCTCAGCAACCATGGAGGGCGAAAAATGTATATCACTATATCCAGAGCAACTTCATTATGCCCGATTTTATTGTTGATGTATCAGCTGCATGGGAGAAGAAAATGCAGGCCATCAAGTGCTTTAAATCGCAATTTTTCGATCCGGCCAGCAAAGAACCGAGCACATTTATTTCCTCTCCGGAGTTTATGAAGATGCTGGAAAGTAGGGGAAAGGAGCTTGGACACTCAATTGGTGCTGCCTATGGAGAGGGATTTACCGTTGAGCGGCATTTGGGAGTAAAAGACCTGTTTCACTTACAATAGCAAGTCGCTTTTAGCCTCCATCACGGAGAAAGACGCTCAGTTCGCCAGGAGCCGTCTACGCCTTTTTTGAACACGATCCTGTCATGCAGCCTGCTTGGGCGTCCCTGCCAGAATTCAACCAACACAGGCACCAGGCCATAACCACCCCAGTAGTCCGGTTTTGGTATTTCTGCCAGCCCACCAAATTTCATCTTGAAATCTTCTGTTTTCTTTTCTAAAAATGCCCTGTCCGGTATCGATTCGCTCTGCAAGCTTACCCAGGCACCGATTTGGCTACCCAAAGGCCTGGAGTGATAATATCTGGAGGACGTCGCCTCTGATAACTTCGTCACGCTACCCTCAATGCGCACTTGTCTTTCAAGGTCGGCCCAAAAAAATGTCAGAGACGCTCGGTTGTTTTGCGCAAGTTCTTTGCCCTTGTGGCTTTCGTAGTTGGTGAAGAATTGAAAAGCACCATCTTCCAGTCCTTTCAGAAGCACGATTCTGCCATGTGGTTGTCCATCGGGAGAAACAGTGGACAAGGTCATGGCATTAGGTTCTTTCACTTTTACTTCAAGCGCTTCCTGAAACCACTTGTTGAATTGAAGCAGCGGGTCTTTCTCTACAGCCGCCTCGTTTAGAACCTGGCTGGAATATTCTTCTCTCAGATCTGCGATATTCATTTCCTTAGTATTTTTCAAATCCGACTCAAATTTATGAATAGCCCTTACAATTTGACTATTATTAATGTTATATATGCAATGTGGTCTTGCGGCTAAGTAAGGCAACAACGGGTGTTAGTTGTTCTCAATTTGAACAGTTCTTGGGTGTATAGCCGTCAGTTGTTGTCTTTTAAACAAAGGAGTAGTCAAAAGGACTTTGAATAAACCGAATGGAGCATTTCGACGCATTTAAACGGGTAAATCCCAACAAAGGAGACTTACTCATCTCAGAGCCCTATCTCTCAGACCCAAATTTTGAGAGGTCGGTGATCTTGCTATGTGAGCATGACGTCAATGGTTCAATTGGTTTTGTACTTAACAGGCTTTCTGAACTATCGCTCGCCGAGGTGATTGAGGATGCGCCTGATGACGAAATTCCACTGTTTATTGGAGGACCCGTTCAGCAGGACACACTTCATTTTGTACACTGTTCGCCGCATTTGATGGAGGAGGGGCGGGAAATTGCCAGAGGAATTTATTGGGGTGGTGATTTTGAGAAGCTGATGGAATTGATGAGTGCAGGATTGGTCACTGCCGATGAAGTAAGATTTTTCATTGGTTATTCAGGCTGGGGAGCAGGGCAGCTTTCGGAAGAGCTGGATGCCAATAGCTGGATTGTAAATAAGAAAACGGCACCGCAGTATATTTTTGAGTATTCACATGAGGAACTATGGCGGCAGGTGCTCAAAGATATGGGCGGCAAATTCAGAGCGTTTTCCAATTTCCCTGCGGATCCAAGGCTTAATTAGACCTACCACAGGAATGCAATATTGAGAGCCAAAATTATCCAACGGAGCAAAATCACGTTTAAATGATATCCGCAACGTAGTTTTGTCCAAATCCAATCGTCAATGCAATAAAATCAAATATTAGACACATGAATTAATATTATTAAATTGCAGAGACTATAGAACCTGATCAAGGAGCGCACGATGAACAATGAGAAAGAAGTGTCTGAAGGTGATGAGAAGTTGAGCAAAACTGCTTCGGAGGAAATTAACTCCGGTGATAGTGTTGCCAATGACGACTCTCAGCCCTCGGTAGATGTCCGTGATGAAGGCGGAAAGAAAGAAACAGAAGCTGAAACACCTGCTGCCAAAGTACCGGTAGAATCGGATGAATCTGAGCAACTTCCTGCAGACGCCGTTCCGGAGGCTACACCAGAGCTGGCTGGTCCCGATGAAGCGGTGGCGTCTGAAACAGAAGAAAGCCAGCCGAAGCCCGAAGTTGCCGCTGTGGAAGAAGTGAAGGCGGAAGAATCCACAAAGGATGCGACGGAGGCCGAAGCACCGGCGCAAGTGGAAGCAGGAACACAAAGCAAAGAGCCAACGCCTGAATCAAAACAGGAAGCTGTTGCTGGCGAAGAAGCCTCTGATGACAAAAAAGAGAAGAAAGAAGAGACTAAGGTAGTACCCGAGGCGACTGATGCTTCAGGCGATGACGAAGCGGAAGAGGAGGACAGCGAGGAACACGAAGAAGCAGAGGACTATAGCCATTATTCGCCAGAGCAGTTGGTAGATAAGTTTACCGAGGTGCTTCACTGGGACGACGTGCGGAAAGCAGATCGGATAGTAAGGGAACTAAAGGCGGTTCACGATGAGCTGGTTGCCCATGATAGGGAAGAAGCGCTGAAAAAATACCTGGCAGATGGGGGAGAAGAAGACTCGTTTGAGTTTAGGTTAAATGATTTCGCCTATCGTTTCGAAGAGAACTTTAAATTGTTCCGTGAGAAAAAGCACAAGCTTTTTCAGAATCTGGAGCAGCAAAAAGAAGATAATTACAAGAAGAAGATAGATGTTTTGGAGAAGCTTCGTCATTTGGTAGATGGCGAGGAGAATACAACCTCTATTACCGCTCTGAAGAAAATTCAGGATGAGTGGAAGGTGATAGGGCAGGTGCCAGGCAAGTACGCAAAAACCCTTTGGGCCAATTACAATGCCCTTATCGATCGGTTCTATGATAACCGAAGCATTTATTTTGAACTCAAGGAACTCGACAGGAAGAAAAACCTCGAATCAAAACTTGAGCTTTGTGATAAAGCCGAAGCGCTTACCAAGGAAGAGAACATCAAACATGCGGTAAAAGAGTTGAATGTTCTTCACGAAGAGTTCAAACACCTGGGGCCGGTGCCAAAAGAATCTCAGGAGGAGATTTGGCAACGTTTTAAGGCCGCTTCTGATCTCATCTATTCCAAGCGCCGTGAGATGGTGGATGAACTGAAAGTGGAGCTGAAAGCCAACATGGAGGTGAAGACAAAGCTATGTGAGGAGGCTGAGACGTTTGTGGCGTTCACTTCTGACAAGATCAATGAGTGGAATAAGAAGACCAAAGAAGTGCTGGAGCTTCAAAAGAGATGGGAGGCCGTTGGCGGTGTACCGAAGGAAAGCGCCAAGAAGATAAATAAGAGATTCTGGGGGGCGTTCAAAACGTTCTTCAGCAACAAGAGCGGCTTCTTCAAGACCCTGGAAGGAAAACGTCATGAAAACTTGAAGCTGAAAGAAGAGCTGGTAGCGAAGGCGGATGCTCTCAAAGATAGTGAGGAATGGGATTCTGCTGCCAATCAGCTCAAGCAATTGCAGCAGCAGTGGAGAGAGGTGGGGCCTGTACCCGAAAAAGTAAAAGAGGAGGTCTTCCATAAGTTCAAGGCTGCGTGTGATCATTTCTTTGAAAGGAAGCGTTCGCAAAGCAAGGGGGCAGAGAAGGAGTACTATGACAACCTGAAAAAGAAAGAAGACATTTGCGAGCAGTTGCTGAAACTGGCAGGTGAGAAAAGTCTCGATCTGGATATCATTAGTGGCTTTCAGGAGAAGTACAGCCAGATTGGTTTCGTGCCGAGAAATGCGATGAAGACCATCCAGAAAAAATATCAGGAGGCTATCGACGCCCTCAACAAGGCGGCAGAGTCACTCCCCGAGGATGAGCAGCGTAAGTTCAAGACGGCCATGCAGGTGGGTAAGATCAAGAGCGAGCCACATGGTGAACGCAAAATCTACCAAAAAGAGGGGCAGGTAAGGCGCCAAATTGCTACGTTGGAAAATGATATAGCCGTTTGGAGAAACAACCTGGAGTTTCTGGCATCATCCAGAAAAGCTGACAAGCTGAAGGCCGACTTTGACGAAAAAATCGTTAAAGCAGAAGAGGAATTGGATGGCTTGAAGGAGCAACTCAAGGTGATTCACGAAACCTCTTAAAAAAATCACAATAAGTGTTTGCAATAATTAATCAGCCGATTAGTTTTGCAGTCCCAAATAAGGAATGCCTCCTTAGCTCAGCTGGTAGAGCAACTGACTTGTAATCAGTAGGTCGCTGGTTCGATCCCGGCAGGGGGCTCAAAAACCGAAGCATTTTTGCTTCGGTTTTTTTGTTTTAGCCACTTGACAAACTGACTTGTAATCAGTAGGTCGCTGGACTGGGCGTCCCCGTTCGATCCCGGGCGGACGGCCAGTCCAGGGGGCTCAAAACAGAAGCACAGCGCTTCGTTTTTTTTGTTTATATTCTTCTCCATTTCGGAGCAGCCACATGTGGGTGACTTTGCCCCTAAATTCGTCTTCACTCAGAGCTGTTTGTACCAGGCGGAGGGCTTGACTTTTCATTTACTTGCGACGATTAGCAAGTACACGATGGTTACTCTTTTACGTTTGTTGAGAGCAGACCTTTTCAGCATTATTTTAATCGATTGAACTTATGAAACTGAAAATAGCCAGTCTTTTCTTCTTCATTTCCCATCTTGTGTCAGGCCAGGGAGCAACTCCTTTTCCCAAGCTCGAATTCGACATGCCGAAAATGGCAGAGCCTGTTATTCCGACCTATCGGGTGAGCCTGCTGGATTTCGGGGGTGTGCCTGATGGAGCTACACTCAACACAGAAGCGTTTGCAAAGGCCATTGATGCCATTGTGAGCAAAGGAGGGGGACACCTGGTAGTTCCGAGAGGTATTTGGCTGACAGGCCCGATCACGCTTAAAAGCAACCTCGATTTACATGTGGAGGAGGGAGCCCTGATTCTTTTCTCAGAGGACAAAACGCTGTATCCGATAGTGGCCACGAGTTTTGAGGGGCTTGATACCTATAGATGCATATCGCCGATTAATGCCTTTGAAGTGGAAAACATTTCTATTACTGGAAAAGGTGTGATTGACGGCAACGGCGATTCCTGGCGGTTGGTGAAGAGAAGCAAAGTGTCGAGCCAGCAGTGGAAAGAGATCGTTGCCAGTGGAGGACTAGTAGGCGACGATGGCAATACGTGGTATCCGTCAGAAAGCTTTAAGAAAGGAGTGGAGGCGACCAGTAATTTCAATGTCCCTGACAATGCATCAATGGATGAACTGAAGGAGTACAAAGACTTTTTGAGACCGGTGATGATCAGCCTTCGGAACTCCAGGAATGTAATGCTCGATGGGCCGACTTTTCAAAATTCACCCGCTTGGAACATACATCCGCTCATGTGCGAGAACCTGATTGTAAGAAACCTGACTGTGCGTAACCCGTGGTATTCGCAAAACGGAGATGGTATTGACATCGAATCGTGTAAAAATACCTGGGTGTACAACAACTCCTTTGATGTGGGTGATGACGCCATTTGCATCAAATCAGGGAAAGATGCCGACGGCAGAAAGCGGGGAACCCCTACCGAAAACCTGGTGGTGTTCAATAACATCGTGTACCATGGTCATGGTGGATTTACCGTTGGTAGTGAAATGTCGGGTGGGGTAAAGAACGTTCACGTGTCAAAATGCACCATCATTGGTACTGACTGTGGCTTGCGATTCAAAAGCACCAGAGGACGTGGTGGCGTGGTGGAGAACGTGTACATCTCCGATATTGATATGTACAACATCGCTGCCGAGCCCATTCGCTTCAATCTTTTTTACGGTGGGCAGTCGCCTATTCTGGAGGACGATCAGGTGGCACCGTTGATCGACGATACGCCCGTACCCGTAACCGAGGAAACCCCTTCGTTCAAAGACATTTACATGAAGAATATCCGATCGGTTAATTCTGGTGTGGCGGGCTTTTTTCAGGGACTCCCTGAAATGAACCTCAAAAACGTGAACCTTGACAATGTTTATCTGTCAGGCAAAAAGGGTGTTTCTATCATCGATGCGGATGGGATGAGTTTTAAGAATGTCACAGTTGTGGTAGCAGACGGAAACCCCTTCACCATCTACAATGCCCGTAACCTTACCTTCTCAGGATTCAAAGTAGTGTCCCGGGAGGGAAAGCCAGTTTCCATTCAGGGAAAGAAAACTAATAACCTCACTTTTTTAAAAGCAGACTTTTCCAGCCCCGCTAAGCAAATTCTAATCGGGGAGGGTGTTGATCCAAAGACGGTTAAAATGAAATAGTAACCAATCATGTGAACCATCCCGATCCTTTTTTCATTTGCCTATTGGTACAATTGGTCTGATGTGAATATGAAGAAAGGAAAAGTGCCCTACTCCATTCTGGAGTTGGCGTCGGTGCCTGCGGGTTCCTCCACAGGTGAAGTTTTTACAAACAGTTTGTTGTTGGCGCAGAATGCTGAAAAATGGGGATACACCCGCTTTTGGCTGGCAGAACACCATAACATGATCAGCATAGCCAGCTCAGCTACGCCTGTGCTCATAGGGCATATTGCAGGTGGGACAAAATCCATCAGGGTTGGTTCTGGGGGTGTTATGCTGCCAAATCATGCCCCACTGATTGTGGCGGAACAGTTTGGCACGCTGGGTTCATTGTTTCCTCACAGAATTGACCTCGGCCTGGGCAGAGCACCTGGCACCGATCAGGAAACAGCCTACGCCATTCGTCGGGAACGAATGCACGCTGCTTACCGGTTTCCCGAGGAAGTAGGGGAGATTCAACAATATTTCGCTGACGACAACGCAGACGAAAAGGTGAGGGCCTATGTAGCTGAAGGGGTGGATGTCCCTTTGTACATTCTCGGTTCCAGCACCGATAGTGCCCACCTGGCGGCCAGAAAAGGCCTTCCTTATGCTTTTGCCAGCCATTTTGCGCCCACGCATTTGTTTGAGGCGCTCAATGTCTATTACAACGAGTTTCAGCCCTCTACAGCCCTTCAGGAGCCTTATACAATCGCCTGCGTGAATGTGGTTGCCGCCGATACCGACGAGCAAGCCGAGTTGCTGGCGTCTTCGCTGGTGAGGATGGTGTTGGGGATATTGACCAACAAACGTGATCAGCTAAGGCCACCTGCACCATTGGAACCTCAAATGAAAGCATTTATGAACGAGCCTGCCTTTCAGCGGTTTCTTCAGTATGCTTTTGTGGGGAGCAAGGACACGGTGAAACAAAAAGCCAGTGACTTCCTGCAAAAGACAGGAGTAGACGAAATTATGGTAGCCAGCCACATGTACAGTAGTCAAGATCGGCTAAGGTCGTATGAGCTTTTTGCAGAGTTGATGGGGGAGGTGTAGCAAATGGTAATAGACAACATAGTTCTCAGGTTAGATTTCTGAAGCCACTGCTCTCCGAACAACCCTTCATCATCTGCTGTAGGCAGCTAACGCTCTACATTGTTGCCTTACAATAGACTAGTTGTCGGTTTTGGCCTCATTTTGGGTTCGTTGACCTTGAAGGAAAGGGTAGCCGAACTGACCGATACAAGTGTTCCTTTGGCGTATTCTGACTCTATATTGATTGTTCCTCCTAACTTGCCAACCATCTTTTTAACCAAAAACAGCCCAAGACCCGATCCCTTGGAGTTTGCATTTGCCCGGAAAAACATGTCATATACACGGGGTAACAATTCTGAGGCTATTCCTTGTCCATTGTCTTCTACTTTCAAAGTAAATACGTTGTTGTCGATGGTATGCCATACACGTACGAACGAGCTTTCTTTGCGACCATCGTGGTATTTAATTGCGTTAATCAGAAGATTGTGGATGATCATTTTCCAGAGTCCAGGATCAGATTCTATTTCAAGATCACGGTTGACTTCATTCTTGAATGTGAGCTTGTCGGCATGTTCAATAAACTCAATATCTGCCCAGACCTCATTGACCAGGCTATGGAGCCGAATATTTGTCGCTAGTGGTTCACTTTTGCTGTTTTTTACATAGCTATTAATTTCTAGCAAGGTGTTTTCTAATCTTAAGATTCTGTTCTCCATCAAGTCCAGATATTGAGGAAGTTCATCTTTGGATACCTTCAAGAGGTAAAGAAGGCCTCTGATGGATTTTACCGGTGCTATGAGATCGTGCGACGACCGGTAAAGAAAGGTATCCAATTCCTCGTTCACTGCCATCAGTTCACGGTTGCTGCGGAGTAGTTGTTGCTCGTGCCTGGTCACCTCTTCCGTTTTTTTTGCTACCAGCATGGCCAGCGTTTTGCGCATGCTCTTTGCCCTGTAAATAATGCCTATAATGGTGAGTCCGAGAACTAACATAGCTAAAAATGCATACCCCAATGGCCCTTTTACAAAGGCCAGCAGAGGCACTGCCACAATTATAACGAGTTCAGCTGGCTCCAAATTGCTGCTCCCATCCTTTACCTGAAAGACATAGTTTCCGTTTGGCAGGTAGTCAAAAACGGCCATTGGCTCGGTTGTTGAATGCCAGACTGTGTCATAGTTGAGCAGTCGGTATTGATAGGTCTGAGGCGTGTAGTAATCGGCTCCCGGGTTGTTGAAGTTGATCTTTATTCTTGTTGCAGGTCTGGACAGTTTGGCTGTGTCATACTTTTGTGTGGTGTAGGTAATGGAGTCATAATTGTATACGAACGACGAAATTTGCGTTGGAAACGGATTAATGCGTTCGAACACTGTGTCGGGGAACGCCTTTGTCATGTAGATCATCGAGATGCCGTACGACGTGGCCAGCCACAGATTTCCCTGTGGCCCCTTCTTCATTTCGTAAACTTCATTTGACATGAGTCGATCCTCGGTTGTGAACTTGCGAAGGACCTGCCCTTTTTCGTCAGTAATAAACACTCCGTCTGCCCAGGTAGCAATAGCCAGTAAATTGTTCGAAAGGCTGATGGCATTGTACAACCAGTGCTCATTAATAAAAGAAGTCAGGGGCTGTTCGTAAACTGAAATACTCCCATTTTGTGTGTTTCTTACCAATGGTGGGGACTGCGGGTAAAGGATCAAATCGTGCTGTTGGTCAAGTGAGAGCACCTGGAAAGCAGGAGTTTTCGAATATGGTTTTTGATCCCACGTTTGCACAAGTACGCCATTCTGAAATATGCTCAATGCTCCGTTTGTTTCGGATAAATAAACAGTTGACCCTACCTGAAAGAAATAAGATTCGGGGAAGTTTAGATAAGTAACTGAATCGGAATTGTAAAGAAAACGCCCCTCCGGCGTCATGAAGTAGATGTTATTGTTGAATCGGAAAATTTGCCAGACGTCTTTAAAGGCATGTGTTTCTGAGATTTCCGTCGACAATTCGACGTATGAAAAGCGAGTGGTTCTGTCTCTTTTCAGGTAGCCGAAATACTTGGTGCCGCCAATATAGATTCTGTCAGTTAGGCTGTCATAAGTGATGCTGTGGGTGTTTCCTTTTCCGCCAAGGTCAATTTCCTGCCACACTTCTCCATCATAAACAACTACCCCCCTGGACGTGCCAAAATACATCACTCCATCATTGTCGGTCTCAATGGCAGCTACAGCACCGCCCGAGCGATCTGCTTCTCTTCCAAAATTTACCACAGGGCTGCCTTGCTGCCAGCCAACAGCGTCTATGCTCGTCAACAAAAAAGATGCAAAGAAGAAAATCCCAACAGTCCTAGACGGTGACATAAGAAAGAAAAGTATCTAGTAGAGTAAAAGCTAAGAACGAGGGATAAGCTTTCAAAGGAGCTGGAGGAGAGGCAAATATAAGGGAATATTTCTGGCAACCGACACAAAATAATTGATACTTGTGGTGAAGAGATCAGTTGCAACGCTTGAAAGTTTCAGTTATGGCAGGACAGCCTGGAATCATATCGTTTGGGTACCGTTGTTGAGGTATGTTGATCATCCAGATAGACCTGTTGAGATCATATTTTGCTGTTTTTAACATAATACGTGTAAAACATGTTAGGATTCTATGTCACAGGTCACTACCATCACATGTTTTCGCTTCAATAGTTTTGCCGATAAATTTTGGGCGCTTTCAATGATGCAACTCGCTCACCGCCAGCTTTCTAGCATAGAAGGAAGTACATTCTACAAACTCATGGGTACAGGGAGGGGGGACAGTTTCAATGCATTTCCAGATTTTTCCACATACATTCTTTTGCAGGTTTGGCAAAGTGAACATGTTGCTATGGGTTTCTTCGCCAGATCGCCAATTGTTGATCGCTATCGGAAGCGGGCCAGCGAGGTGTGGACAACCTACATGGTGAATCTCAGTTCACATGGCCTTTGGAGTGGGGTTAACCCATTTGAGCCTACTCCCAGAGACAAGTCGGCTGGCCCTGTGATTGCCATTACCCGGGCAACGATCAAATGGCAAAAGCTGATCCATTTTTGGCGCTATGTACCCAAATCCCAAAAAGACTTGAAGGCTAACGGCGGGCTTGTCTATACAAAAGGCATGGGAGAGGTGCCGATTGTACACATGGCTACCTACAGCGTTTGGGAGGATGCGGCGTCGCTGCGAAGATTCGCTTATGAAAGCGAGCATCATCGTGTGGCTATTGCCAAGACAAAGGCGTTAAAATGGTACAAGGAAGAATTGTTTGCCAGGTTTCAGCCAATTTGTTCGGAAGGCACATGGGAGGGACGTAGTCCACTGGAGGGCATGTTATGAAGTGGCATCTTTAGAAACCATTCTCTGACTTTGCCCAAATTAGCTAGTACCTAACTCCTTCCTGTTAAAAACGCATCCCTCCATTGGCTGCTGCCCTCTCACAATGGCCAGCACGTTGTTCACAGTGTCTACGCACATCTTGGTGTAGGTGCGACTGGTCAGGCTCCCCACATGGGCGGTAATAAGTGCATTAGGAAGTGTGAGCAAGGGCTCATCTTTGGCTGGTGGTTCTTCTGTTAACACGTCAGCAGCAAAGCCAGCGATAGTACCGTTCTTTAGGGCTTCGTATAAGGCCTGCTGATCGATAATCGGCCCACGGGCTGTGTTGATCAGTAACGCACTTTTTTTCATCCCGCTAAGAGTTGCCCCATTGATAAGCTCCTTTGTGGCAGGCAAAAGAGGCACATGGAGGGTAATGACATCCGCTTCGCTAATTACTTCTTCAAATGATTTGAAGGTGTAGGGCACGTTAGGAGCTTCAGCTTGATCCCAGTAAATCACCTTCATGCCAAAAGCAGTGCCCATGGCAGCCACTTTCTTGCCGATATTGCCCAGGCCGAGGATGCCCAGGGTTTTGCCATAGATTTCGTCACCTTCAAACTGGTTGCGCCACGCCCAGTTGCCGGCTTTTACTTCCGCCACTGACCTGTAAAGGTTTCGTTGGAGCATCATCATCAGCGATAGGGTATGCTCGGCAATTGTTTGGGCGTTGGAGCCAGGTGCATTCACGATTTTGATGCCTTTGGAGGTGGCATAGGCGACGTCCAGATTATCGAGTCCCACACCACAGCGACCAGCCACCTGTAAGGTTGGGCAAGCATCCATCAAGGCTTGATTGACCTGACCTTTTCCCCGGGTGACAATGCCATCTACCTTTTTGTTATAGATACCCGATAAATCAAAACCAGGTTCGTAAGCTGCCAGGATATTGACGTCAGCTGCTTTTTCAAGAATCTCCAGGGCTTCATCGGCCACGGTTTCCAGTAGAAGGATATTGTACATGCGGTTACTTATGGTAAAGTGTGGCGTCTTTTGATTTATAGCCTCTGAAGTCGTTTCTGCCTGAGACATAAATACCTTCCTGGAACAACTCGTCCTCAAAAATTTTCGGATCAATGGCAAAGCCGGGAGGTGAAGAAAGCTCTACAAGGTTGCCCGATGGGTCACGAACAAACATCTGAATAGGGCCGTCGGGTAGCTGACGCACTTTCCCCCAGGGAGAAGTATCAATTACGCCAAGCTCTTTCATGCGCCAGAAGATTTTGTTGATGTCGTCCACTTGCATACAAACGTGTCCTCTAAACGAATGCTCATCTTCCCATTCAGTGAGGTGAAGCTGCTGCGTGGCGTTGATTTTGAAAAAGGCGGTAGGGTAGTCGAACAAGAAAGCCGGAATGACTTCCAGCCCCAGCTCTTCTTCGTAGAATTTACTGGTCTCTTCCAGGTTTTTCACGATCAGGGCTACGTGGTTAATTCCAATTGCTTTTGCCATAGTTATCGAACGGTTTGTTTAAACTCTTTTACAAAATTCCAGTTGGGAGTGAGGCCAAGGCCAGGGGCTGTTGGGGCCGCTATTTGGCCATCAATGGCCTCAATATTTTCTTCTACCAGGTCATACATCATCGGGTTGCCTCCAAGGGAGAACTCGATGATGGTTGCCGCAGGGGCTGCAAATGCCACATTTACACCAGCCATAAAGGAAAATGCTGATCCCCAGCAGTGAGGTGCCAGCTCAAGCTGATAGGTATTGGCCAAGTGAGCGGTTCTCATGGCCTCGGTAATGCCACCAATGATGGCAGAGTCGGGCTGCACTACATCCAGCGCTCTGAGGTCGATCAGGTCACGCACGTCAAACACGGTGTATTCGCTTTCTCCGGCGGCTATTGGAATGGCCGTGGAAGCTCTCACTTCAGCAGTTCCCACTTTGTTGTCCGGGCTGATGGGTTCTTCGAACCAGTAAAGATTGCAGTCTTCCACGCCCCGGCAGAACTGCTTGGCTTCAGGCACGCTAAAGGTGCCATGGGCGTCTGTCATCAGTTTGATGTTGTCGCCGAGTGCTTCTCTGGCGGCTTTTACCCGTTTGATACTTTCCTGCACGGTATCGTCCATAATCCCCACCCGCATTTTTACGCCTTTGAAGCCTTTTGCAGTATAGCTCAATAGTTGCTCACCAATTTTATCGGCACCTGCCCAACCACCGCTGGCGTAAGCAGGCATGCTGCCACGGCAGGCTCCGCCCAGCAGCTCAACAACTGGTACGCCCAGCATTTTACCCTTGATGTCCCACAAGGCGGTGTCCACACCGCTCATGGCCGAGACAGTCAGGCCACGCCGGCCAAGGATAGGGAATTTACGGCCTCTGTTGAGTGCATAATGGTCACGGGTACCGTTATAGATCATTTCCCACAGCCTGGAGATATTGCGCACGTCCTGTCCAACTAAGATAGGTTTCAGCTCATTTTCTACGCAGCTCACTATGGAGGCGCAGGAGCCCGACGAGCCCACGGCAGCTTTTGCTTCGCCGAAGCCTTGCAAACCGTTTTCTGTTGTGACAACCACGAGGGTCATGTCAAATTCAGTGAGCAGACCATAGTCTGAACGGTGCTGCTTTGCTGGTGGTATTGGGCAACGAAGCCAGAAGGCTTCAACGTTTTTTATTTTCATAGTTTTATTTCTCTTTTACTGGCCATTAAGCCGGGCTGTTTTTCAGCACCCCGTCTTTGTGAGTGCCAGGCAGTAGCTAACACATCTTGATTTTACAGTTATTGATCTTATTTAAATCAGAGGCCTTAGCGTCTCAATGGATTTTCTGGTGAGCATGGTGTAGAATTCGTCCGTGACGGCTGAGCTGCCATGGTCTTCCAGAAACTTCTTTTGCTCGGGGCTCAATCCTTTAGGAGACTCGTCAATGGAATTAGGGTAGGGGTTGGCCGGTGTCCTGTCGAGTGGTGAGCAAAACTCAACCGACAACACATCATCGTACCCAATTTCACCCAACGTTTTTACGATGCTCGCCCAATCCAGCTTGCCCATGCCAGGAGCCATTCGGTTGTTGTCGGCAACGTGGAATCCAATCAGTTTACCCTTGGCTCGTCTTATGGCGGGCAAAATCTCGTCTTCCTCAATGTTCATATGGAAGGTGTCGAGGCAAACCCCACACTTAGGGCCGACTTCTTTTGCCAGCGCCAGTGCCTGGTCGCCACGGTTGATGAAATAGGTCTCAAAACGGTTGATAGGCTCAATGCCAAGCAGAATGCCAACGCTTTCTGCATACTCATACACCTGCTTCATGCTATCAACGGCGTATTTCCAGTCTTCTGCGGGTTTGCCTTCGGGCAATATTTTCCCCACCGTAGACGGCACCACAGACACCATGTGGCCATCGAGCTCCGCCACCATTCTCACGACGTCTTTCACATACTGCACAGAGTCGGCCCGTTGCTTGTTGTCCTTAGCCAGCAGGTTGCGAAGCTCCAGCATCAGGGTAACGGAACCCCAGCAACTGATGCCTGCATCATCCAGCAGCCGTTTTACCTTTTTTGTGTCGTAAAGCTCGGGGCTTCCCTGAATTTCAAGGCTGTCGTAGCCCAGTTTGGCAATCCGGTTGACGGTTTCCTCAATGGTTTCTGCCCGCATCCAGTTGTGTATCGAAATCTTCATTGCAAGTCGGTATTGATTAAAAATGTATATCTAACAGTAGTTTCAGTAAAATTATCGTCAATTATGAAATATCCACCGGCTTTAGCCGAAATCAGTTACTTGTCATTTTCGTGTGGATGCTCTTTCAATAATTCTTCCGGCGTGTAGAAGCCAGTTTTGTTGCCTGAAGACTCACGCACTTCTTTTACTTTTTCAGGAGTAACGGCATCGGCCAAATTGCCAAATGAGCTTCGCACGTAGGTGAGCACAGCGGCTATTTCCTGGTCGTTCAGTAGCCCGCCGAACGGGGTCATTGGCACCTGACCCGGATAGTCTTTTCCGGCCACCGTTATCGGGCCATATAAGCCCTTCAAAGTAATTTTGATCAGCCGCTCCTCGCTGCCCTGTACCCACTCGTTGCCCGACAAAGGCGGAAATCCAGCGGCATCCAATCCTTTTCCGTCAGGCTGATGACAGGTATTGCAGTAGCCATCCCTCATGTAAATTTCCTTTCCGGCAAGGAATAACTGCTGTTCTTCCTTCGACAACATAGGAGGCACCAGCTCGTTGCCAGCCACTTCGGGCTTGTAGGGGACCATATGATCCAATATTGCCTGGTACGGCTTTTCCATCCAATCATCCAGGGGTTTCTCGGCAGCTACAGCCAAAATCTCCTTAGCTGCATCGTCATCCAGCCATGAAGCGGCTACAATGGCTTCCAAACGAACCCTGCTGTTTTCGTCAGCGGCAGCCATTTTCAGCAAGCCAGCCTGCTCAGACACCTGGTGCCCAGTGTAACGAAGCACCCGAACGGCTGCCGTTCTTACTTTATAGTCATCAGCTTTGAGCAACGTTCTCAGTAGCTTGAGGTCGATGGCATTCATTCCCCACGATGCCCACAACCCCTCAAGCATGAATCGTTCGTAATTGGGATCTGTTTTATCCAACTCATTTGTCCATTTTTCGATGGCTGCCAGTACCTTGTCAGTTTCTCTTTCTCTCAACTCTCTTCTGCTTCTGTAGCGGGTGCGGTATTCAGGCAGCTTCAGGTTGTCAAGTAGCTCTTCAATGCTTGCTCCGTCTACTTTCGCTGGCGTTACTAGTGGCCTGGAAGGGTAGGTGATGCGGTAAATTTTGCCATGCACATGGTCACGCAGGGGATCACGGGCGTTGTGCTGCATGTGGCCCACCAGCACATTGTGCCAGTCGGCGAGGTAGAGCGAGCCATCTGGCGCAAACTCCATATCCACCGGGCGGAAGTTAGGGTCGTCGCTGACCACAAGATCAAGTCTGTGTTTGGTCTTGAAACCTGTGCCGTCGTCGATTACCTGGTGCATTTTGGTGCCCAGAAAGCCAATGGTATTATTGATCAGCATGTCGCCTTGCACCTCGTCCGGGAAATGCCTGCTGTAAACAAATTCCAACCCTGATGTAGGGCGCACCCTGTGTTTTTCTTCGATAAGGTTTCTGGAGCCCGGATTGGCAAGTCCATATTTTGACTTGATTGAGCCAGGCATCATCCAGTTGACATCGGGGCCGGAAGTGTGAGCGAAGAAGTTCTGTCCCCACTCATCAAAAGCGATGCCCCATGGATTGGGAATCGAAAGCTGAGCAGTTCTTTCCAGGCGCTTTCTCTGCGGGTTGTAGCGATAGAAACCACCATTGGTCGCCCGCACAGTACCATAAGGTGTTTCTACGTTGGTATGCAAGAAAACACCTTCGCCCATGTAAATGGCTCCGGAAGGGTCGGCACTAAAGGCGCTGATGACGTGGTGAGTATCATGGTCGTCGAAGCCACTCAGGATAATCTCTGATTTGTCGGCTTTGTCGTCGCCATCTGTGTCGGTATAAAGCTTCAGATTAGTACCCTGGGAAATATAGACACCTTCCGGAGCGAATTCGAAGCCAGCCGGAATATGAAGTTTGTCGGCAAACACAGTCAGCTTGTCAGCTTTAAAATCACCATCTGTGTCTTCGAGGATGATGAGCTTGTCGTCAGGCCTAGCGTCGCCAGGCTTGTAGTGCGGATAGGTGGGCATTACTGCCACCCAAAGCCTGCCTTTATTGTCGAAGGAAATTTGCGAGGGGTTAGCCAGTTCAGGAAAGTCTTCTTCGGAGGCGAACAGTTCAATTTTGTAGCCCGGCGCCATTTTAAAATGACTCATGAGCTCCTCGCCATACATATACCTCACATTGTCTGTGAGGGTGTAGTTCGTTTCAATCGGCGTCAGTTTTTGGGTTTTTGCATCTGCAGCCGCCAGGTCATATTTTTCACCTTTGACAGTCTTCCAAATAGCCGTATCCCTGATAGTAGTCATTTGGCGTACCTTGATGAGCTCCTCCGGATAATTTTCATTGCCGAACGGACGGTACCTTCTGCCAAACACATGGACGCCGTTGGGGATTTTGTAATCGTTGTGCCAGAACCAGTTTTTTTCAAGTACAGCTTCCTTTACTGAGGCTCTCAGGTCTTCGTTTTTTACTTCCTTTTTACCGAAGGTTTCATCTGCCAATAGCTTCGAGAATTTTTGATAGCCTTCATCATTGAGCTGCAACCCATCAATCGTCAATTGTTCTTCAGCAAACCACTGTTGCGTAGGCCCAAAAGCGTCGACAAAGAGCACCTGATGTTGCAAGGCCACTTCCTTGATAGCGTTTGCATAGAGACTTAGGTTTCTGTTCTCCTGATCTCCGTTGGGAAGGTCATATTTGTCGGAAAGGTCCTGAAAGGCAATGGGCGACACGAGAACCAGCTGAGGCGGGATCGAGTCGTTATATTTTTGGGAGAATGTGTGCTCTATGAAAGCAGAAAGCTCGGCCTTGAAATTATCCAGACCTTCGGGGCCTGCGTAGGATTCAGAAAAACCAAAGCAGGCAATGATGATATCCGCTTTGTGTCTGGCAAGCCATTCATCGGGGGTTTCAAAATGCCCTTCGCTGCCTGAGTTTTGCGCCAAATCAGTTTGGAATTTCTCAGCACCGGGAAATGCCCATGGAGAGACACGGCCGGAGTGAGGTCGGAACCCAGGCGTGTCGCCACCGTCGCACATGTTTCTGATGTACAACTCTGAGTCGGGGTACCTGAGCTGCATTTCTGTTTCAAAATATCCGTAGTTCATCATTCGGGAGCAGAGGTTGTTCCCAATAAGGCTGATATGTGCTCCTTGTGAAATCTTGAGATAAGGCTTCTCGGGCTGGCAGCCAAAACTAAACAGCAGGACAAACGACAGAGGTGCGATGATAGCTTTCAGGAATGCTATTGCCGGCTTGTAGGTCATAGTTTAAGAGTATAGTATGCAATGAAATCGTCAAATACCCAACGAGGGTATGTCCGGCTAAATTAACCGAATTTACTAAAGCACATTACTTTTCAGCCAACTTATTGAGGGCAATTTACAGGAGGGGCATTTTGGCGTGAAAGGCTGCTGAAGTTCATAAAGCCTGGTAGCAGAAAAAATCAGAAAAAGGCACATCAGATCAACCAATCGTGGTTAACCTAACGCCCCTCTTTTTTTCAAACGGCCCCTTTGCTTAGGAATAATTTGAAACCTCGGATGCGTCTCCTAGTTGACGTTTTCATGCTCCAGTGGTGCAGAGCTGTTGACCAGCTTGCCTTTACCAAGTTTGGCGTTGACCGAATCCATTAGCTCATTGAATTTTCGTTCAATTTTGTGATTGAGTGTTCCTGCCAAATCTTCGCTTTTGTCAACAATGTTTTTCCTCGTCTTTTCGCCTTTTTCCGGAGCAAAAAGCAACCCTAAAGCAGCACCGGCAGCCATCCCGGCTACCACGCCCAATAATGCTTTTCCTGTTGTCATAGCCTTAGTCATTTAGTTACCCAACTAAGGTACTACACGAGTACTTCAAAGGCACTGACTTCGGTCAGCAGGGAGAGATGAGCTTTGTCGTGCCGGAGAGAGGCAAGTAGCCGGAAGAATATTTGTACCCAAAAAATAATTCCGAAAACCAGGTGACAATAATCATCAGTCTCGTTAAATCGTGTCATATTTGAACCGGGAAGCCTCTGATATCTTAGCTTGTGAACGGAGAGATAAAGGCTCCGAAAATGTCCCTTAAAATAGTTATACTATGAAAACGATCATTGAAACCCCTAATTTTAACGCAAAAGACTCACTGACAGATTTTGTGAAGTTGCATGTCGAAAAGCTTGAAACCCTTAGCGATCAGATCGTTGAAAGCCGGGTGTTTCTTAAACTTGACAAGTTTGATAACAAGGAAAATAAGGTTTGCGAAATCAAGGTTTCTTTACCTGGAAATGATCTTTTTGCCTCTAAGCACGCCGATTCATTCGAAGAAGCAGTGGCTCAGTGTGTAGATGCGCTAAAACATCAGCTAAAACGCTGGAAACATGCATAAGAAGCATTTCTAATAGTTAGGACGTAAAAAAAGCAGGGTTGAGGAAGCCTTGCTTTTATTTTTTGCCCAAAAAAATGGCTTTCCTTTTATATTTTTGAATGTGCCTGAAATGGGGCTACTTTGAAAAAAAATGCAAGCATGAAGCAAACCTTAATCCTGTTAGCCCTTGTTTTCTTTTTAGCGTGTTCCAAAAAAGAGAATGAACCTGTTAGCCTTTTCAACGGCACGGACTTTACTGGCTGGCATATCGATGTGCCGGCCATGGACAACAACGACACGGTACCCAGCCCGTTCATTGTTAGAAACGGCATGCTGGTAAGCCTCGCAGCACCGCAGGGGCATATTATCACTGATAAGGTTTACTCCAACTACAGGCTGGAAGTGCAGTACCGGTTTGCTGGTGAGCCAGGCAACTGTGGCATAATTTTGCATGCTTCTACGCCACGCCTGCTCTATGATATGTTCCCCAAGTCGATTGAAGCACAGCTGATGCATGAAAATGCCGGCGACTTCTGGTGCATCAGAGAGGACATTAAGGTAGACGATATGGAAGCAAGGAGGGGAGACCCGGCCAAGTGGGGCACTTCGGAAGGCATGCTGCGCCGCATAGTTAATTTGACCGACGGCTCGGAAAATGCCGTGGGTGAATGGAACAAAATGGTCGTTGAATGCCTTGACAGAGAAATCAAAGTGTGGGTGAATGATGACCTGGTGAACCATGGCTACGACTGCACGGCAAATGAAGGCCAGATTGCGTTACAGGCCGAAGGCTCAGAGGTAGAGTTCCGAAAAGTAGCACTTCAACCCATTGAAAAGCTAAGCGAGTAATCTATATTGTAATGACTTACCCTATCCCTCCAGCCATCTCAGAAATCCTTTCGGAACTAGTTTTCTCTGCCACTACTGGTGGCGGCCCGGGTGGTCAGCATGTGAACAAGGTGAGCACGAAGGTAACCTTGCGGTGGAGCATCCAGGAGTCGGCAATAATCAGCGACGAACAAAAGGCCATTCTTCTTAGCAAGCTGGCCAACAAACTGACGAAAGAAGGTGAACTATTGCTGAGCTCGCATGAGAGTCGCTCCCAACTGAAAAACAAAGAGGAGGTAATACGGAAACTCTCTTCGCTAATACAGCAGGCGTTTGAGCGAAAGAAGGCCCGTAAGACTACAAAACCCGGTAAGGCGGCGGTGCAGAGGCGCATCGATGCCAAGAAAAAGCTAAGCGAGAAGAAGAAGTGGAGGAGGGAGTAAGGAGTAGGTTATTTTTTAGAGGGTTGACGGTCTATTTCACCTTCTTTTCAAGCGCAGAAAGACGCTTTTCATGATCTGCATACTTTTCAGCCGAAAAGGCCATGTATTCAGTGATGTCTTCGTGAAATTCCTTAAAAGAATCCTGAAGCCCTCTCATACCCTCATGTAAATAGGAAATTTTAGTTTCCATAGTATTGAGGCTTCTATTGATTTTTCTCTCAAAATCTTCATGTCTGCTCATGTTCCAATTTACTTTTTGTTTGTGAAATAATTCTATCTCAAAGAGAAAAGTTTCATCTTAAGATGAGCAGACATAAGTTGTGGTTATCAAATCACCCCAACCACATTTTCCAGCGTCCCAATGCCATCAATGCTGATGCTCACCATATCTTTCGGCTCCAGCGTAAACTCATTCGGAGGGATAATGCCCGTGCCAGTCATCAGGTAGGCCCCCTGATTAAAGTGGCAAGCCCTGTATAGGTATTCTACCAACTCGTCAAACTTGCGCTTCATTCTGTTGAGCTGAATTTCTTCGTGAAAAACCTCATTGCCATTTCTTTTGATAGAAATCACAATATTGGTGTCCAGCGAAATAGGCTCTTTAGGCACATAAAGACAAGGCCCAAGTGCGCAGGCTTTTTCGTACGACTTGGCTTGAGGTAAATAAAGTGGATTTTCACCTTCGATGCTGCGGCTGCTCATGTCGTTGCCAACGGTGTAGCCCTGAATTTCGCCCTTGGAATTGATAAACAGCGTGAGCTCAGGCTCCGGCACATTCCATGTGGAATCCTTTCTGATGTACACTTCTCCTCCATGCCCAACTACCCTGTGAGCCAACGCCTTGAAAAAGAGTTCCGGCCGGTCGGCATCGTATACTTTCTGATAGAAATCAGATCCACCACCAGTTTTACTTTCTTCCATTCTGGCATCTCTGCTTCTAAGGTAGGTAACCCCGGAGGCCCACACCTCCTGACTGCCAATGGGAGCGCTCAGGCCATCCTTGAGCCAGTCTTTTTTTATGCCTGAGTCAAGTGGTTTGGCAGATTTAACCAGTTTCACCAAATGATCGTGGAGCTTGCTGTGATTTACAGCATGGTCCCAGCTATCGGAGATTTGGTAAGATTGGCCTTCGTATTCAGCAATTATTCGATTGGAGGTTTTATAAAGTTTCATAGGGTTGTTTTCTTATTTTTTAATTTTAGTTAAGTCAATGCCCAAAAGGCGTTTAGATAGTTGATTGAGGCTTTCGAATTCTCCTTCGAAGTGGCAGGTCAGTTGCTTGTGTTCTTGTGCCTCGCCTGGCATCAGTTCTTTGGCTGGAGACGAAGATTCAATTTCGTAAAAAGGCCCCATTTGAGAGCCATCTGCCATTGGGCCGTCATTGTAAGAGTTTACGACGTCGCCACTAAAGGGCTCGTCCTGCAATTCCCATTTAGAGTTCACATAGTCACCTTTTGGCTCGACGGGAAACTTGATGATGGTTAGAATATTCTTTGCAAAGTCGAAACTGGCAGCTATTGGCTTGGCAATGGCAGGCGACAGCCCAAGTTTACTCCGGTAAAGACCGTCGCACTGGAAATAGATCACGCTGTCCGTTACTGTTAGTCTTTCCGCCGGTATTTCTCCGAAATAGTCATCAGTGATATGGTCTTTAGCTTCTTCAGTTGGCCTGAAAGGAATAATCACCATGGTTTCAGGTGATGGCGTCATCATGCCCAGCAGCCAGATGGATAGGAGCCCTGAGTCCTTTGTCCATTGATTGGCTCCCTTGTTGGTAATACGGTTCTCCGTTTCATAGCCAACCCACTTTAGGCTTTCTCCCCAGGTGACACCCAGGCTGGTAGCCAGCGCCTCCTGCGACAACAACCGAACACTTCGCTCGATGGCCAGGTCAAATACGGTTCCGCTATAGTTGGTGACGCTCGCTTCAATTCGGAAGATTACTTCATCTTTTGTAGCCGAAACAACAGGGTAGGCCACCGTGTCAATGATAGCGGGCACCTGCCAGTTGCCGATTTCGAAGGAGTCTCCACCTTTAAAGTACACCGAGAACTGACCACCTTCCGGCCCCAGCCAAAAACGTTCTTCACCACCGACAGGATTGAACTGCTCTTTCCAGTCGCCTGCTTCAATCAGGTCGTAGTTGAGCCAGCCATAACTGTTACCAGAAGCGCCTGTGGCAGTGCTGGTCATTACCCGACCCTGATAGTCAGCAGAAAGCAGTACCCTGGCTTGGCCGCCTGATGAAATTAGTTCATAAACGGAAGACGTGTTGGCCTTCAGGAAAGCAGAATCATAAGCATAGGTACCCTTAGCTGGCATCGCTTTTTCCTTGTTTTCATTAGTTGTTTGGCTGCACCCCGCCAGGACCCAGAGACCGAAAAGGCAGGGAAGGAGCTTTTTCATAGCGCTTTATCGGTAAACTGCCCGTTTACTTTTCTTGTGATGGACAACGGATTTGCATCTAGCAGCGCTTCAGGTAGCAGTGCCTGGTGATAGCCCTGATAACAGACTGCTCTTGTGAAACGATAAATGGCGTTGGTGCCTACTGAAGTAGACCTGCTGTCGGTGGTAGCCGGGTAGGGGCCACCATGCACCATGGCATAGGTTACTTCCACACCTGTGGGAGGTGCGTTAAAGATTACCCGGCCAGCCTTACTTTCAAGGGTGCCTATCAGCTCCGAATGCCCCTTCATGTCTTTTTCTGTGCCCCAAACACTGGCAGTGAGCTGTCCGTGAAGGATATCAGCCACTTGCTGCATTTGTGTTTCGCCGTCTGCTAACACATGTAATGAACTCGGGCCAAAAACTTCTTCCTGAAGTGCAGGGTTGTTGACAAAAGCACTTGCTTCTACCTGAAACATGTGCGGGATAGCAGCTACACCTTCTTTTGCGGTTAAGTCGCCGACGAGCTGGGCAACGCCCCGCAGCGAAGCCATTTTGCCGAGGTTGCTGCAGTAGCCACTAAATACCTTTTCTGTGAGCATGTTGTCGGCAGAGGCCGCCTCAAGGGCTGTTTTGAAGGCTTCAGTAAACTGCTCCTGGGCCTTCGACTTTACAGCCACAATCACTCCAGGGTTGGTGCAGAATTGCCCGGCACCCATTAGGTTAGAGCCAGCCAGCTTCTGCCCAAGTGCAGTGGCCTCTTTTTCCAATATCTCTGGCAATACAAATACAGGATTCACACTTCCCATTTCGGCATAAACCGGGATGGGTTCGTTTCGTTTGGCGGCAGCATTGAAGAGGGCTCTGCCTCCGCCAAGCGAACCAGTAAACCCCACGGCCTTTATCGCCGGATGAGAGACCAGGTGAACGCTTGCCTCATAACCTTCGCCTTGCACCAGGGAGAAAACACCCTCGGGCATGCCTGTGTCGTTCCCTGCTTGTATGATGAGAGAGGCTACCAACTCGGATGTAGCCGGGTGACCCGGATGTGCTTTGCACACAACTGGGCAACCTGCTGCAAGCGCAGATGCGGTGTCGCCGCCAGCGGTGGAAAATGCAAACGGAAAATTGCTGGCACCAAACACGGCCACCGGACCAAGTGGCCTTTGCATTTGGCGCACGTCAGGTTTAGGCAGTGGCTGGCGGTCAGGGATGGCCGGGTCGATCATGGCATTGACCCACGAGCCTTCTCTAAGAAGAGACGCAAATAGCTTCAACTGGCCTGTAGTACGCCCTGTTTCGCCCATGAGCCTTCCCTCAGGCAGTCGTGACTCTGTCATGGCGATGGCTACTAATTCGCCCTTGTTTTCGTCGATTAGCTGAGCGATGCGCTCAAGGAAAATAGCTCTTTCTACGCCTGATGTATTTTTGTAGTTGCCAAAAGCCTTATGGGCAATGTTTACAGCCTGATCGACTTCTCCGACTGTTGCTTCGTGGAATGCGATGCCTGAGTGCCCGCCGTGTCCCTTGAAGCTTTGAGGATTGATACCTGATAGTTTATTTCCGATTAAATTCTTTCCTGTTAACTGCATGAATAAATGATGGTGTCTTTCGTAATTAAAATTAATTAAAACTATTGCGGGATTCCATTCAGCACTATTTCACAAGGTCTTTGTAGCTGATAAGCTGAATGCCCTTTTTCTTTATTAGCGCTTTGATTTCTTCGTCTATCCACAGGTCAGTTACACCCTGACGGTCTTCGGCCACATTCTCATAACCAATGTGTGAAATTGCCCTCAGTTCCGGCGTGTCGATGCCTGGATGCTCCACAAACATATAAGTTTTTCCCTTTTCCAGCTTGTTGAGCATTTTGCTGAAGCTTTCTTTCTTTTCCGCTAGCGTGCCATGTGCTCCCTCGTACCTGGCGCCCTGCACGCCCAATTTCTGCGTATCAATATCGATATCATATTCTATAGCCAGCTTTTTGGTAATGGCGGCCGCTTCATCGTTCAGGTTTGTGCAGCCCATATGGCCCGAGACGTGACTGAGCCTGGGAATCATTTTTTTTGCAAGTTCTATCTGTGCTCTCCACTCTTTTTCAATGTCATCGAGGCTGAATTTATTTTCAAGCACTGCTTGCCCCGGATAGTTTTTATTCGGCCATATCATTGGGAAGAAGTATCCGTCCTTGTCCCGAAGGCTTGGCGCATCCGTCAGTGGCTGCCATTTCACATTGTCCCACTCGCTGGTGAGCACCAGGTGAATGCCGACGTCAATACCGGGGTTTTCCGCCAGCATCTTGACAGCTTCAGGAAACCAGGGCGACGGAACAATTACTTCGATTGATGTTTCTATGCCTTCCTTAAAGGTCTTAATTAGTGCTACATTGCCACTATGAGAGAATCCCATGTCGTCTCCACGAACGATTAAACGTTGTGCTGAAAGGTGGATGCTACCGGTGAAAAGAAGAAAAGATAAGGCTAGTTGAAATAGTCTGACCATGCTCAGTTTTTGTAGGTTTAGAAATATGTAATGCTAAGATAACGCATTAATGAGGTGTAAAATAATGGAAGTTTATTAATTTAGAGAATGCGCTGATGCACAAAAGTGGGAACAGCTCATTGAAGAATACCCCAGCCATGATAAATAGCATGAAAAGAAGACAGCTTTTGAAGGGTGCCCTAGGCCTATCTGCGTTATCGGCAGTGAATTTTGCCTCAACGCCAACGCTTGTGGCACAGCATATTGCAGGCAGGTTTGCAAAAGCGTCTCAGTTGAAAATCAGCCTCAATGCGTTTTCCTTCAATGCGCCACTTACCGATGGCAGTATGGACGTGCACGATATGCTGGAGTACTGTTCAGAAGTTGGTTTTGCGGCTGTGGATATTACTGCTTACTATTTCAAAGGATACCCCAATGTGCCGCCGGATGACTACCTGTTTGAGATCAAGAGGCACGCTTTTCGGTTGGGGCTGGACATAAGCGGCACCGGTGTTCGCAACGATTTTACGCTGGCCGATCCCGAAAAAAGAAAGGAGGAAGTAAAGCTGGTTAAGAATTGGATTGAAGCGGCCGCTAAACTTGGGGCTCCTGTGATCAGGATTTTTGCTGGTGCCAAAGTGCCCGACGGGTACTCATGGAACAACGTGGCCGCCTGGATGGTGAAAGATATTCAGGAATGTATTGATCATGGCAAGAAGTTTGGCGTAACAGTGGCCATTCAAAACCACAACGACTTTATCAAAACTGCAGAGCACGTTACAAAGATAATGGAGATGGTTGACTCTGAATGGTTCGGACTTATTTTGGACACGGGAAGTTACCGGGTAGGGGATCCCTACGAGGAAATTGAGAAGACCATTCCTTATGCAGTCAATTGGCAGATTAAGGAATTGATATTTGTAGAGGGCGAGGAAGTAGAGACGGACTTAAAAAAGCTGATAGATATCATCAGAGCATCGGACTATAAGGGTTACTTGCCCATAGAAACGCTGGGTGCCGGCGACCCAAAGCAAAAGGTAAAAGTGTTATACGATAAGCTGAACAGGGTTTTGTCGAGCTAAGGGCGAGACTATGCCGCCAATTCACCTGATAATACAGGGTGAATACATTACAACGGACTTCCACCTAATTGACCACACTCACCAAAGAGGGAATAACTTCCAGAGACACCAAAGTTGTAGACGTTGAGCGCAGCTACGTCACACTGGAGCTAGGGTCTGGTAAATACACTTTTGCTTCCCAAATGCCGTAATTTGCTGGCACCAGCCGCAAAAAAGAAAAAGGGGCGGGTAATCCCCGCCCTCTTGAGTTTGGCTATTTTCGGCAATAAAAAAGTGCGGCCTGGGTT
>TARA_R110001606_G_scaffold319062_1_pt1 | contig 30864 bp, 24 predicted proteins | sample TARA_R110001606 | Tara Oceans TARA_R110001606 (sample SAMEA4398315) | marine metagenome | biome: Polar Biome; feature: [SRF] surface water layer (ENVO:00010504); material: water (ENVO:00002006), including particulate matter (ENVO:01000060) such as... | depth 5 m
CTAGAGATCGCCGGTAACTGGACCCAGCCATTCCAGCCGCACCACACGAATCCCGGCGGTGAAGTGGTCAACGCGCCATCGAACTCTGCCGCACTGGTCGGGCCGGAGAGCGCCGTGACCGTATCCGCGAAATACCTCAACGACCGGGCGGGCTCGATCTATGCCGGCTCAAACGAAATCCAGCGCAACATCCTTGCCAAGGCCCAGCTCGGGCTTGGATGAGGCGGTACGCACCATAAGACCCAGTCAACGGTCTTGTTGACTTTGGGCGGCCTCGCACATAAAACTAAGGACAATAGATAAAGCGCAGGGCGGCGCGAACTGAGGAGACGATAATGAACTTGATCGACACCGCATCCAAGGCATCCGCAGAACCATTGCGTTCGCCAAAGCTAGCGCAGACGCAGACAATCAATGACCTGAGCGACAGCCAGGTCGCGGCCATACGCAACATTCCGCCGCATGATGCCGCTAAGCCCAAGGCGATAGACGCGCGCCGACCAGCATCGATTTTTCTCAGCGAGGAGCGATATGCCCTGGAGCAGGCAAACGTTTTTCGCAAGTTTGCTGTACCCGTGACGGTTTCGGCGCTTCTTGGGCAGCCCGGAAGTGTCCTGGCGCATGACGGGTATGGCGTTCCGCTCCTCTTGATGCGGGACAAGCAGGGGGTCGTCAGGGCCTTCCTCAACGCCTGTATGCACAAGGGCTCAAAACTCGTTGAAGATTGCGAGCCCCGTAAGGCCGGGAAAGTCACGTGTCCCTATCATGCCTGGACGTTCGCGTTGGATGGACGCCTAGTTGGCGTGCCGCGTGAGGAAACCATTGCCAATTTCGACAAGGCCGATCGCGGTCTGGCAGAGCTTGCCTGTCGCGAGGCCGGCGGTCTGATCTGGGTCATGCTGGACCGCAATGCCGAACCCGACTTTTCGAACATCGATGACGAGCTGATTGATGATTTCAAAGCATTCGATATTCCCGACATGCATGCTTATGGCCGCAAGACATTCGAACTGGAGGCCAACTGGAAACTGATCCAGGAACCCTTCCTCGAAGGATACCATGTCCAGCGTCTCCACGCCCGGTCGGTCGGTCCGATGTTCGCCGATGTCCCAAATGTCACGAGCGTTCTGGGGCACAATATCCGGCAGATCTCAGGCAAGGTAAACTTTACGCCGGACTGTCTCGATATCGAAGGCGAGAATATACACAAATCGGTGACCCATGCCTATTTGGTTTTTCCAAATACTGTCATCGTGACCAGCCCCTATTATATCAGTGTCATGTTCATCATGCCCAAGTCGGCAGGGCGCTCCACGGTCGATTATATCATGCTGACACGAGGTGAGGCCGATAATGAAAAAGCGGCAGACGTTTATCAGCGATCCTACGAAATGATCCTGAACGTGTTCGGCAACGAGGATTTCCGGGCTGCAGAGATTTCGCAAAAGGGGCTGGCGTCTGGTGCACTTGAAGACGTTATCTATTGTGGGCTCGAAGAGACTATTCCGCTTTATTACGAAATTCTTGAACGCTACCTCTGAACGGAAGATCCTTCAGCTAACCAGAAGGTGTTGCCTGCCTGGTTCGCTACATCGCGACTGACTTATTTGAAAAAAACGGCGGCGCCTTGTCAGGGCGACCTGTCCGGGCAGGGAGACAACCATGCAGACTATCAGCAGCGCACTTGCATGGTGGGCCAACACCACACCGGATTCGATTGCCCTGTCATTCGGCAGTGAAAAAATCAGCTACAGCCGCCTGTGTGCCTGGTCGGAGCATATCGCGGCAGACCTTATCTCTGCCGGTGTCCAAAGGGGTGACCGGGTTGGCATCTGCGCAGCCAATTCGGCTGAATATTGTGCCCTGATTGAAGGGGTCATCCGCATCGGCGCGATCGTCGCTCCTCTCAATATGCGCTATACCCTCTTCGAGATGCGCGAGTTGCTCGAGGATACGGCCCCCGTACTTGTTTTTGCGGACCAGGAGCGGCGCACACGGCTTGATGAACTTGGTATTGAGCTGCGTCACATTGAAGACATCCGCTCACATGACAAGGCTACACGTCTTCACATTGAGCGTGAAACACTCCCGGAGGATCCGGTTGTGATCATTGCGACCAGTGGTTCGACAGCCAAACCGAAAGGGGTCGTCTTCACCAACAGGAGCATGACGACCTATGTGGCCGGATTTGCCCTGGAAGAATCGGAATGTTCCAAAGGGTCCCGTGTCATCGTTCCTGCGCCCTTGAGTACGTCTGCCGGGTTTGTGCAGCTCATTCACTATACGACCATGGGCTGCTCATTGTATTTTGAATCGGCATTCGACCCCGAGGTATTTCTGGATATTCTGGTCCGTGAACGCATTAATGCCTTTGGCGCCGTCCCCCTGTTCTTCGAACGTATCGCGGACTGCGCCGGATTTGACGCCGCTGACCTGTCCCATATCCGTTTGGCGACCACAGGTGGCTCAAGCGTCAGTCGCGCGTTGCAGGAGCGGTGGATGTCCAAGGGCATCGTGCTGCGCCAGATCTATGGCCAGACCGAAGCAGGGGGCAATTCGACCATCATGCCGGCAGACCTGGCGGCGCGCTTTCCCGAGAAGTGCGGACGCGGCGGCATTTTTACGGAGCTGGGCATTGTCGATTCCGATGGCCGCCGTCTGCCCCCGGGCGAGGTTGGTGAAATCATCATGCGCGGGCCAGGCATCATGGCAGGATACTGGAACAATCCGGCAGCAACCGCCGAAGCCTTGAAGGATGGCTGGCTACATTCGGGTGATCTGGGCATGCTTGATGAGCAGGGCCTCCTGACCTTTGTGGATCGTATGAAGGACATTATCATTTCAGGCGGTCTCAATATTTCGGCCGCCGAAGTCGAACGCTCGATACTTGCCTTCGAGGGGGTCGAAGAGGTCATGGTCATCGCTGCCAAGGACAAAAAGTTCGGCGAGACGCCGATGGCTGTTGTTTATACGCGCGGTGAAATCAATGTCCCGGACCTTATCGCCCACTGCAACAGGCAGCTCTCTGACTACAAGGTCCCGCGTTATGTGGCGATCGAGCATGAGCCGATGCCGCGTACTGCCACCGGAAAACTGGCCAAACCGCAAATGCGTACAAAATATGCCGATGCGTCCGATACGCTTCCGCGTGTACGTTAGGCAGGCGCGTTTTCCGAAAGCGGTGCCGGTACGGTCGCCAGGATCAGGTCGGCGGCGCGCCAGGCCATCGCCATTGTCGGACCGTTCGTGTTGCCGGAGGGAATTACGGGCATGATGGAGGTATCAATCACCCGTAACCCGTCGACACCGCGGACACGCAGCATCGGATCGACAACCGACGTCTCTGGATCATTGCTCATGCGACAGCTCCCCACGGCGTGATAACCGCATGTTCCAAACTTGTCATAGGCCTCAAGGATCTTTTCATCTGACTCGTATTCGGGACCTGGCATCGTCTCCGCTTCAATATACTGGCCGAGCGGCGCCTGCCTCACATATTCGCGTGCAACGCGGACGATACCGATCATGGCGCGTCGGTCTTCTTCGGTGTCGCGATAGTTTGTGACCAGTTCGGGCGCTGCATCAGGATCTGTCGATGTGATATGGACATGGCCGCGAGAGGAGGGCCGCAGCGGGTACGCCGTGATGTGCATGCCGGGGTGACGCTCGACATCCTGGCGCATCTTGTCGAAGTCGAAACTGAATGGAGCGAACAGGAATTGCGCATTGGGACGGTTGAGGCCTGGTGATGTCTTGAACCAGGCCACCTGTTCGTAAGCGGCGGCCGACAGGGGGCCTTTGCGCGTCAGGTAGTATTGAAGGCCCGACTGAATGACGCGCCAGCCAAAATATTTCTTGTTGTGCGATATGTCCCGGTTCAGTTTCCACTGGATGATGATGGCTCGATGCTCAATCAGGTTTTCCCCGACATTGGAATTCTCCACACGTACGGGTATGTCCAAGGCTCGGAGCCGCGCTGGGTCCCCGATGCCGGACCGCTCGAGGATTCCTGGGGAAGCCATGGCTCCGCCGCAGAGGATGACTTCCCTGGCTGCATAGATCCGTGTCGGCTTGCCGGATTGAATGGCTTCCACACCCAGGGCGCGCTGGCCGTCAAAAATGACCTTTTCTACGGTCGTTTCAATCAAGATTGTGAGATTCGGCCGGCTCCGCACCGGGTCGACAAACGCGGTGGCTGCGCTTTGGCGGCGACCTTTGTAAACGGTCCGCGGCGCGTATCCGATGCCTTCAATGTCGTCCGGTGCATTCGTGTCAGGCTTTTCGCTCCAGCCCATCGCCTTGCCGGCTTCGAGAATGGCTTCTGTCAGGGTATCCTTGGTGTCCGGCACTGTAATATTGAGGGGGCCACTGCCGCCGCGTGTTTCCGCTGCGCCCAGTTCGTGGCGCTCGAGAGCGGCATAGGCGTCACCAATATGTTCCCAGCTCCAGTCGTCGCTCGACATCTCGGCAATGGAATCGAAATCGGCAGGCTGTCCGCGTACATACATCATGCCATTGATGGCGCTTGATCCGCCGAGGACACGTCCGCGCACCCATATTTCGGGCGTATTGGCATTTGTCGCTTCCGGTTGGCTGGCATAGGCCCAGATGTGACTTGGGTCGGCCATCACTTTTGCCAGCCCTTTGGGCATATGGATGAAAGGATGGGAATCACGGGGGCCTGCCTCCAGCAGGGCGACGCGAACATCTGGATCCTCGGACAGACGATAGGCAAGAACGCAACCTGCCGCCCCCGCACCCACGATGATGTAATCAAACTCGGCCAAAATCCGCACCTCCCGCTACGTGGACCAACTCCAAACCGGGCCAGCCTCGTCATGTAAAACTATTTGACATAGTTTTACATGACGAGGCAAACGGATTCATGCGCGTCACACAGGAAGCCTCATCATGGTCCAGATCACTTTCATTTCGCCCAGCGGCCTGTCTCAACGGATCGAAGCCGAGATTGGCGAGTCTCTGATGCAGGCAGCTGTTCGCGACCGCGTTGAGGGAATTGAAGCCGCTTGCGGTGGGTCGATGGTCTGCGGGACCTGCCACGTTTACCTCGATGAGAAAACATTTGGGGCGGTTGGGCCTGCTGATGGCGCAGAGCAGGACATGCTGGAGTTCGGTGTGGGCGTCGAACCCACATCGCGCCTGTGCTGCCAGATCGAAGTGACTGACCTTTTGGAAGGGGCCGTGGTCAGGGTTCCGGAGTCCCAGGGATGAATTTTTCCGATCCGGGATTGAAGCTATTTCGATTTCGCGCAATAACTAACAATATTAGTTAAAAGAAGAGCCGATAGCATCTGCACGGCGCTCATGGAGGAAACAGCAATGCCTGATGAGATGTACCTGCAACACATTCCGGCACATGTGACACCCGACCGGGTGTTTGATTTCAACATCTACGGCGATCCAAGGCTGACGGAAGACCTGCACGATTCCTATGCAACCTTGCACCGCGATGCCCCTGACATCTTCTTCACGCCGCAGAATGGGGGGCACTGGATATTCACCCGGTACGAGGATATTTTCGAGGTCGTGAAAGACCATGAGCATTTTTCTGTGCGCGAAATGCAGATCCCGCGTGTCGATAATCCACCCGTCTTCATTCCTCTCAGCCTCGATCCACCGCATAATATGCCTTACCGTCAGGCGCTCATGCCTTACTTCTCTGCCAAGGCCGTAGCGGCCCTTGAGCCTGAAGTGCGCCGGTTTGCGGTCGAGTTCATAGAAGCGATCAAGGACCAGGGCGAATGCGATTTCGTTGAAGACATAGGTTCCCAGTTCCCTGTCTCGGTCTTCATGGAACTCATGGGCCTGCCGCTTGAGCGGCTTAGGGACTTCCGCGCGCTCGCGGATGAATATTTCAATGCCCGTACCAGCGAAGAGATTGGCGCTTTGGGTGCGCGAATTGTCGGCCTGATGACCGATATGGTCGAATTGCGACGCAAGGACCCGGCCGACGATCTGATCTCGAAGATGGTGAGTTTCCAGATCGAAGGTCGGCCAATCACGCTGGAAGAGCTTCAGTCGGCATTATTCGTCATGTTCCTGGGCGGGATGGACACGGTCACCAATGTTGCGAGTTATACATTCCGCCATCTGGCGGGGGACCCGCAACTTCAAGAGCGGCTCCAACGCGAGCCAGACATTCTCCAGCGGTTTGTGGATGAGGGCATTCGCAGTTTCGGCGTTATCAATACACCGCGGATCGTGACCCGGGACTGTGAGAAGTTCGGCATCAAGTTTTGCGAAGGCGACATGGTCCTGTGCGTCCTGCCGCTTGGCAGCCGCGACGACCGTCGTTTCGATCATCCCAATACGTTCGACGTTGATCGCAAGGCCCTGACGCATCTGACGTTTTCCTCGGGACCACACCTTTGCCTGGGGCACAATCTGGCACGCCTGGAAATCCGGGTGCTTGCCGAAGAATGGGCGAAGCGTATTCCCTATTTCCGTCTGAAGCCCGGAACACATCATGTCAGCCGGGCCGGTACGGTCATGGCGCTGGAATCGCTGCCGCTGGTCTGGGACAACTAGATGACACGTCTTGAAACAGACGCCCTGGTGACCGGGGCCGACGGACCCTACTGGGACGGATTGATCGCCGGGACGCTGCGCCTCCAGCAATGTGCCGCATGCCAGACATGGCATTGGCCGGCTGTGTGGCGATGCAGCGATTGCGGCAGCTGGGGGCATGATTGGCGCACTATCGAGCCGAGAGGAACGATCTATAGCTGGACCCGGACCTGGCATGCTTTTGGGGGTCTTGAAGCCCTGGCCAAGCCTTTTGTGATCGCCGTCGTTGAACTGGCTGCGGCAGGCGGCATCCGGATTGCGGGAATCATGGAAGATCCGGGTGCGGTCTACATCGGACAGGATGTATCAGGCACGATTACCACCACGCCTTTTGGCGAGAGTGAAGTTCCTGCGGTCCGGTGGCACGCATGAGTTTCAATATGCGTGGCAGGACAGCGATCGCCGGTGTTGGAATTCGCCAGTACAGGCGTGGGACGGCGCCGCTGCCAGAACGTGGACTTCTCGTGCAGGCAATTGTCGACGCATGCGACGATGCGGGACTCGATCCGGCCGAAGTTGACGGCTTTGCGAGTTATGGTGACGACAAGAATGAACCCGTACGATTAATGTCGGACCTGGGCACCCGGGAACTGACGTGGTCGAGCCAGGTCTTTGGCGGGGGCGGCGGCGGTATCGCCGGCGCGTTTGGACAGGCCGTCGGCGCCATCCTCACGGGACAGGCAACCGCTGTGATCGTGTTTCGTGCGCTCGCGCAAAGCAGCAGCGGTCGCTTGTCTGCTGCTGTCATGGCCCATCACCTGAATGGCCATATGATGGGGGCGGGACTGGTCGCTCCAGCCCAGGTCTGCGCCATTCGCGCCCAGCGCATGTTCGAACATTTCGGCGTGGCCAGATCGACGGTCGAAAATTTCGTGCGCGCCGCTTCCTATCACGGGGAGCGCAATTCAGAGGCTGTTGCATATCGGACCCCATTTGATCGGGAAACCTACTCGACAGCGCGCTGGATCAGCGAGCCATTCCGCCTGCTTGACTGCTCACGGGAAAATGACGGCGCCGGCGCTCTTCTCGTGGTGGCGACCGAGCGGGCGAAGGACCTCAAAAAAGCGCCCATCCCTATCCTGGGTGTCACGCAGGGCGCAGCCAAAGGCTGGGGAGACCTGATGGAAAACGAGGATGACGACCAGTATGCAACAGCCGGTTTCCGGTCTGTCGCCAAACGTCTCTGGGAGCAAACCGGTCTGACGCCACAGGATATCGATGTGGCGCAGATTTACGAGAATTTCAGCGCGCAGGGTGTTGCGTCACTGATTGATCATGGCTTCTGCGACTACGAATCCGTCGGCGATTTTTGCCAGTTTGAAAACCTGATTGCACCGCGAGGCAAGCTGCCAATCAATACATCCGGCGGCAATCTTGCGCAGGGATTCATCCACGGTATCGGCATGCCGATCGAAGCGGTCAGGGTCCTGCGTGGGGAATCTTCTAATCCCGTCCCGGGAGCCCGGACATGCCTCCTGGCAGGGGGGCCGGGTGCGCCCATCGTCAGTTCTGCCATCTTTGGAACCGAGGCTGCGCTGTGAGTTCCAGGATTCATTCTTTCGGGCAGGTTTCCTCCCCAACCCGGAAGAGCGACGGGTCGGCTTTCTTTGCAGGGCCGACCCGCTATTCATTGCCTCTATCTGCGCTGGTTTTATCTCTCGAAACCAGACAATAAGTATACAACAAGGAAGCCCGCCATGAATTTCAGTTCTGATTTCGCGATGACAATCAATGGCGAGGCCGTATCTGGCAGTGCGCACCTCGATGTCATCAATCCGGCAAGCGCACGTGTCTTTGCGCAATGCCCTGAGGCAAGCGCAGCAGATCTGGACCGGGCGGTGCAAGCGGCAAGTGACGCATTCAAGAGCTGGAAACGTGTGCCAATCGAAGAACGGCGTGCGATGCTGATAAAGGCCGGTGACCTGATCATGGCCAATGCGGATCCGCTTGCGAGCCTGTTTACGAAAGAGCAGGGCCGGCCTGTAGCGCTTGCCAAGCAGGAAATTCTCGGTGCGGGCTACTGGTTTCATGCCACGGCCGCACTGGATCTGCCCGTCGACATTACCGAAGACACAGATGCCCGCCGGGTCGAGGTGCACCATGAACCGCTGGGCGTGGTTTGCGCTATTGTGCCGTGGAACTTTCCGGTGCTCCTCGCAAGCTGGAAAATTGCGCCCGCGCTACTGGCCGGCAACACGATCATTGTCAAACCATCGCCCTACACGCCGCTCTGCACATTGAAGATCGGGGAGTTGCTCCGGTCAGTGTTCCCGGCAGGCGTTGTAAACATCATTACCGGCGGCGATGCGCTCGGGCCAATGATGACGGCGCACAAGGGATTTGCGAAGATCTCCTTCACCGGGTCGACTGCAACAGGCAAACGGGTCATGGAAACAGCGGCCCGTGATCTGAAACGCCTCACGCTCGAGCTCGGGGGGAACGACGCGGCCATCGTCTTGCCCGACGTCGATCCGGACAAAGTATCTCAAAGCCTGTTTGATGGCGCTTTCTCCAACTCCGCGCAGATTTGCGTCGCGACCAAGCGCCTTTACGTACACAACGACATCTATGATGATGTTCGCGATAGAATGGTCGAGATCGCGAAGCGCGCTGTTCTGGGGGATGGCAGCCAGCAGGGTACCCAGTTCGGACCGGTTCAGAACAAGGCGCAGTATGAGCGTGTCATGAGCCTGCTCGAGAGCGCCAGGGCCGAAGGCCTGACCATTCATCAGGGCGCAACGCCAGAGCTTGACGGCTATTTCGTTCCGCTCACAATCATTGACAACCCGCCCGAAGATTCCCGGGTCGTCGTGGAGGAAGCATTCGGACCAATCCTGCCGATGATGCGGTTCGAAGATATCGACGACGTCATCACGCGCGCCAACGATACGGATTACGGTCTCGCGGGAGCCGTCTGGTCGGGCGATATCGCACGCGCTGTCGAAATTGCCAGCCGGCTTGAAACTGGTACTGTCTGGATCAACGAGAATCTGCAATCGACGCCGCTTACGCCGCTCGCCGGACACAAGCAATCGGGATTTGGTGCAGAAAATGGTATCTATGGATTGCGGGAGTTCACCCAACCCAAGGCCATCTATATTCCGAAGTCTTCCAAGGCAGTTGCCTGAGATCCTATCGTGCGCGGACGGCAGGCCACTTTCCGTCCGCTGCCGCGGTCGCGCGAACTCCAGCGAAGAACATTTTCAGAATACCAATGAAAATGGCTTCCTCGTCATTCGTGTTTGCGCGTATGGCACGGGTCAGGGCAGGGTATTTGCGCTGATCGAGATCGGGCATCGCCGCAATGCCGCGCGTCCTGGACGCCGAGGCAAACAAGGCCGAGCCATAGGTTATCTTTTCGGTCTGCTCGAGCACCATCAAATGGTACTCCGCAGGATAGGGGCATTTATCCATCCAGAACTCATAGGCTCGTGGGAAAATGTGGCGCGGAAACACCTCCAGTAACAAAGGAGCGGCATTTGGGTGCAGAAGGATCGTGCGACGTGTTGCGACGCACAGATCAATCATGGTCTGCTCCCAGTTACTGAAATCGGGTGATCCCAGCCGCACATCGCGCAAGATGCAGAGCGCAACTTCGCACAGCAGTTCCTGCTTGTCCTTGAAATGGTAGTATAGAGAAGGCGCCTTGACGCCAAGCTGGCGCGCGACCAGCTCCAGGCTGAGCGAACCCAAGCCTTTGGTGTCAATTACGTCCAGAGCAGCCTTTGCAGCCCGTTCCCTGGAAATCAGTGGTTTGTCAGGTCTTCCCAAAACGTTTCTTCAATCCCGTTTACGCCGCATGGCATCCATCTTCTGTTCTTAGTCTCACGCCAAATAACCGGCTCCCTGAGAGAAACGCAAGAACCCTGCGGATTCGTAAGGATTCTTTGTTTCCGCCAGTCGCGTCATCATCACAAACATCTATCGCACTTAGATTTTAAAGATATGCAACTCCTGTCGCAAAAAAAGCACATAAACCTGAAATAGGTCAGCAAAATTCCCGCATTATATTTCGCTAGTTGACGCAGAGGGCCCGCGATCTATAAATCCTGTATAACTAATGTCGTTAGGCACTCATTGTGAGTGACATCTAACGCGTCCGGGAGGTTAAAATGTCAAGATTTCAACAGACGGCACACGTATCGATGCATGCTGAACCGAGGATGGGCCCCTTGAGCCTCAAGGGATTCCTTCTGGGCGCCACATCGCTAGCGCTTGTCACCATTGCCGGTACCGCCGCTGCTCAGGAGGAGATTGCCCCCGCTGCTGCAGCCGAACCGGACACGGCCGCAACGGCCGAGCAGGACGCCGAGCGTCTACGCCGACTGGGTATCGTGACGGTGACGGCACGTCGGCGCGAAGAGAGTCTCAAGGATGCGCCAGTTGCCATCACCGCACTTTCCGGCGAGTCACTCGAGGAGTTCGCCGTCAATGATTTCACAGATCTCGCGACACAGGTGCCTACCATGGTTGCGGGACGCGCCGCATCCGGCTCATCGGCTAGTATCTTCCTGCGCGGCGTCGGGTCCACCGCGCTCAGTGCCGGGTTCGACCAGTCAGTCTCATTCAATATTGACGGCCTGCCCATGAGCCGGGGGCGGGAAATTTCCCTCCCGCAATATGACATCGAGCGCGTCGAGGTCCTGAAAGGCCCGCAGGCGCTTTTCTACGGCAAGAACACGACCGGCGGACTGATATCGGTCGTCTCCAAGGGCCCTACGGACGAGGTCGAAATCCTCGGCAAGGTCGGCTATGGCTTTGAGGCAAAGGAAAGATACGGCGAGGGTGTCATCTCCGGTCCGATTACGGAGACGCTCAAGGGGCGGTTTGCTTTCCGGGCCTCGGATTCTGACGGAGCCTTCGAAAACAGTGCGGCTCAAACTTATCTCGATCCTCTCGGCATGGAGCGGCATCGCATCGCCGATGAGCGTGGTGGTGGAAAGACATCAAGCGGTCGTTTGACGCTGGATTTTGAGCCGAACGATACCTACACGTTTGAGTTCAAGCTGGGGGCGACCGAGCAGAAAGATGGAGGGCCGACGGACGTGCTCGAACGCCTCTGCGGTGCAGGGCGCACTGTTCCTGCTTCTGCTAATGGTGTTCCACCCAGCCCCAATGCTGATTGCCGGGTCAACGGTGTCTCCGATTCTTCCAGCCTTCCTCGCGAGGTCGCTGCGGCCAATTTCAGGTATGCTGGCAATGGCGACATGTATGCCGACTTCAGTTCGATCTACTCGGTCCTGAAGGCCAATATGAATTTCACCGCGCTGGATGTGGAATCGATCACATCCTATTACAGGTTCATCCAGAAGGACCTCAATAATGTGGCTGGCGAGGGCTATCCGGCTTCGTTCAGCCAAAAGGCGGATTTTGAGCAGGTGTCGCAGGAAATTCGCCTGTCGACCAAGAGCGACGGCCCTTTCAATTCCACATTCGGTGTCTTTTATTCTGACTCCGACTTCGTCTTCAATACAGATGCCTATATCTTCGTTGTGCCGATTGATCCGGCGACAGGAACTTATGTCACTTTCAAACGCGATGATGGATTTTCCGGCACGGCCCTGTCCGCTTTCTATGAAGGGACCTATGCTTTCACCGATCAATGGGAACTCTCCGGGGGCGCGCGCTGGAGCCGCGAGGAACGGGATTCCTATCAGGCATCTCTTCCGGCCTCGTCATTTTTCGCGGCAGCTTTTCCAGGCGGATTGCGCCTTGACGACAGCTACTCGACAGAGAATGTCTCGCCACAGCTGACCCTTAGCTACAAACCATCCTCGAACGTCTCCTACTACGCGGCGTACAAGGAAGGATTCAAGACAGGTGGATTCAATATTTCGCAAGCGCTCACGCCAGCGGCAACAGTGGATGCTGGCCGGTTTGACAGCGAAACGGCCAAGGGATTCGAGGCCGGCCTCCGCTCAGTCCTGTTTGGGGATACGCTCAGCTTCAATGCGACAGTGTTCAACTATCTGTATGAGGATCTTCAAGTCCAGGTATTTGATCCTGCGACAGTCAGCCTGATCGCGGACAATGCCGGTGAGCTCACGACCCGGGGTGTTGAAATCGATTTCAACTGGGTCCCGGATTCGATTGATGGTCTGAGTATCCGGGGTGCATTCGCCTATACAAATGTTGAATACGACAACTTTATTGGCCAATGCTATAGTGGCCAGACGATCGCGCAAGGCTGCGATCAGGTTCTCGTCGGCGGGGCGTATCAAAGCCAGGACTATAGCGGGCGGACCCCTCCAAAGGCACCGGAAACGGCCGGCCGTCTTGGGGCGACCTATGCTTTCCCGATTGGTACATATAGCGCAAAGGTCTCGGGTGACGTCAGCTATATGGGTGAATACTACTTCACGGACACGCTACGGCCTGATGCAATACAGGATGCTTACACGAAACTCGACCTGGCAGCGAGTGTGTCATCTCCGGATGAGCGCTGGACCCTGTCCCTGATCGGCCGCAACCTGACGGAGGAGTTTGTCGTAACGAGTGCAAACGATATCCCGTTCACCGGTGGCACCGGAACCGGTACTGCAGTGGGCAATGTCGCCGACATGTCTGTCTTTGTCGAAAACCCGCGGGAGGTCTATCTCGAACTTGCCGTGAAGTTCTGACCCCTCACAACCGCTATATATATCCGGTCGCACGCAATGCGGCCGGATATTCCTTTATCGGCCATATGTGCGGGAGTGCGCATGACGATCTCCAGTTCCTACGAGACACTTCTCACTGAACAGTCAGACAGCGTTTTGACAGTTACCCTGAACCGTCCTGACCGCCTGAATGCCCTGAACCGGGCCATGGTTGGTGAACTCCGCGACCTTTTTCAGTCCCTGTACTGGGACCGTTCCATTCGGGTCGTCATTCTGCGGGCATCTGGAAGAGCCTTCTGTGCGGGCCTTGATCTGAAGGACGCAGCAGACCGGGACCGACCCCCGGGGGCAGGTCCAATGCTGGATCAGCAAAGATCGCTTGCTGAAATTTATGTTGCGATGCGACGCTGCCCCCAGCCCGTCATAAGTCTCGTGCAGGGCGCTGCAAGTGGCGGCGGACTCGCCTTCGCCCTGGCTTCGGATATCCGGATTCTTGCATCAGATGCCCGAATGAATGCAGCTTTTATCCGGATAGGCCTTAGCGCCTGCGATATGGGCGTTTCCTACTTTCTCCCGAGAATGGTGGGAATGTCCGTGGCCAGCGAGTATATGCTGACTGGCCGTTTCATGCACGCCGATCGTGCTTTCGAGCTTGGGCTTGCAAGCCGGGTTGTCGCGGCGGATGATCTTGAACGCGAAGGAGCGTCCTTTGCCGCAGACATGCTCCGCGCCACGCCGCTCGGACTGCGACTGACCAAGGATGCGCTGAATTACACCCTGGATGCATCGGGCCTGGAGGCCGTGATGGCGCTGGAAGACCGCAACCAGATGCTGGCCGCACAAGATCCGGATTTCGCCGAAGGTGTGGCTGCTTTTCTGGAGAAGCGTCAGCCTGTCTACGGGAAACATGACTGATATGGAAAATGCGCAGGACAGGAGAGAGTGTCACCTCATCCGGCGCGCGCAAGTCAGTGGTGCGCCAGGTCTGAATAAAGGATCTATTGTTCCATTTCCGGCCGCTGCCGAGTGCGATCTTGCGTGAGCGCGTCGATGACCTTGGTCAAGGGAAAGAAGGCCTCTTCTGACCAGCGTGGCGTTTCGCCTGGTACGCCATAACGGGAAGGCCGACCCATTGGGAGGTGAAGGGTTCCGAAGATCCAGTCAAAGGCCGACAGCATGACCGCGTAATTGCGGTACATCTTTCCGTCCTTACCGTAGCCGTGATGGGAGTGATGCATGCTTGGCGTTACAATGACATGCTGGAGCGCGCGAAAAGCCGGGTGTCTGAGGAGCCTGTCATCCCAACGATAATGCGTATGGGTCAGAAGGTTCCACGCATATATAACGATCAGGGCCAGGGCTGCACCTTCACCGATGCCGAGATAGACCGCCAGGCCGACTATCCAGGAGTTTGGCACCAGAAAAGCCCAGAATATGTTCTGCCGCATCGTGACCGAGACGTTGAGATGGTCCGCCGAGTGATGTGTACGGTGAATATTCCAGAGCCATAGCAAGCGAGAGTCCTTGCGCTGGCCTTCATGGGCCCACCGATGCATCCAGTAGAATCCAAACTCCATAAGGAAAAAGCTCAACAGAAAAGTTTGCCATATCGGAATCCGGGAGAGGGCGCCGGCATGGGCGGGCAGGAAAGTTGCAACGATGCTGCCAATCAGGAGTCCGGCCAAAGGCCTGCTGACCGAAGCATTACTCAGAAAGCAAAGCGCGGTCACGCCGAAATCCCTTTTGCGGGCGCCCTTCAGATGTCCCGCCAGCGCTTCGATGGCCAGGATAATGATTGTTGCCAGGATGACATAGCTTACATCGGATATGGAAATTGTATGGGATGGCACGGCTTCCTCCTGACGGCTCGGTCCTGAAGGGTTTACAGGCCACGGGCGTCATGCGTCTAATGCAATTTAAGTTAGCTATCGATGAGTAATTTGCATGAATGTGAGTCTGCGCCAGTTGCGTCATCTCGTTGTGCTTTCGGAAGAAGCGCATTATGGGCACGCTGCAGACCGCCTGGGTCTGTCCCAGCCCGCACTTAGCCGAAGCATCAAGGCCATTGAGGATTATTATGGCGTTGTCCTAATCGATCGGAGTGGGGCAGGTATCCAGCCCACGCGCCTTGGAGAGGAAACGATCAGGCTCGCCCGCGGCATCCTGCAAAATGCGGATCATCTTGATGAAACGATACGCGCCGAAGCCGGTGGAATGGCGGGAAGCGTGTTCGCGGGGATCGCGCCGCTCGCGGCGAGTGTGTGCCTGTCGGCCATTTGCACGGACATCCTTGCATCCAGACCGGGCATTCGACTTTACACGGATGTCCAGCCAAACGCGTCACTGGCAGATCATCTTCTGCAAGCGACATATGACTTTCTCCTCTGTCCTCCGCTTGGATTACCGACGTTGCATGCGTTCGACGTTCAACCGGTCGGTTCCATTCCGTTTGACCTGATTGTCCGGGCTGGCCATCCACTGGCTGAAGAAGGTCACCTGACCATGGAAGATGTTCGATTCTACCCTATAATAGGCGCCCATACAGGTCCTGCAGGGCGGCAGGCAGATTTTGATCCGGGTACCAGCTTCTTCGGTCTGGGGCCTCTCAGCCTCACCTGCGATAACTATGATGTATTGGCCCGGGTGACACGGGAGTCCGATTCCGTCTGGCTGGCGTCCAGGTTCGCGGTGACGGAGCAGATCACCAAGGGTGAACTGGTAGTCATCGACCATAATGAACTTGGCCTGCCTGAGACCGTTGAACTGGCAATCGTCACCCTAAAATCCGCAACGCTCTCGCAGGCAACCCTTGAGGTCATTAGCGTGATCAAAAGTGTGATGGCTGGCTGGACATGAACCGGTCGTTTGAAGCGCGGCTGATTCAGAGGCAAGGCAATCTATTTAGAAACCTGTTAGCCGTGGTTGATCCCCACATGGAAGGTCAAACCAAACAGGTTATGAGCCGCCAATAACAGAAGGCTTCGTCCGCATCTCGAGTCGTTCGGTTTGCCACGACGCATGCGTTGCTGGCTCAATTCACCCTAATCCCATGGCCGATTGTTCTTGGTTCGCGCACTGCAGGTCAACGCCTGCCGTTGCAGATCATTGACACCGCCGGAGGGGACTCATGGGACCGACCAGGAATGACCGACTAAACATGTTTGGCACAGCCGCATTTGCCATAATGGCAATCATTGCGCAGCCGAACGCATGGGCTGATCAGGCCGAGACAAAAGATGTTATTGCATTCGAAATTGAAGCCATCTCGCTCGGTGACGCGCTCCGGCAATTCAGCGCCCAATCGGGCACACCAATCCTGTTTTCAGAAGCCGACGTCGCTGGCCGCATGGCCCCAGCAGTCCAGGGCGAGTATGCACGAGCCGCCGCGCTTGCCCGACTCCTGGAGGGCACAGGTCTCGAACAGGTCGAGGCGCCGGGCAAGGCGATCCTTGTGCGTCGTAAAAAAGCAGAGCCCGCATCATCGTCCAAGCCCGCCCGGCGTGCAACTGCTGACGGTGCGGCACCCGAGACTGTGACCACACTTGCGGCGGAGCCCGACACGCCCGACACACTCCGTATAGATTCCGTGACCGTTACGGGCACCAGCCTGCGCGGGTTCGCGCCGGAAAGCTCCCCGCTTCAGGTCTTTGATCGTGACGATATTCTCGGTTCGGGGGCCGGGTCGACCGACCAGTTCATGCGCACGCTGGCCCAGAACTTCTCTGGCGGCTCGACAGAATTTGCGGCGTCGCAAGGGCTCCCCAATGACAGCAATTCCCAATTCAACAGCACGTTCGGAACGGGTGCCAATCTCAGGGGGCTCGGGTCGCGTGGCACGCTCACCCTGCTGAACGGCAATCGCCTCGCGCCCACGTCAGACATCGGGGATTTTGTCGACCTGTCGATGATTCCGATTTCGGCGCTGGAGCGGATTGATGTCCTCACGGACGGCGCCTCCTCCATCTATGGCGGCGATGCGGTGGCCGGGGTGGTTAACTTCGTGTTGCGGGATGATTTCACGGGAGCCGAAACAGCGGCACGTTACGGGACAGTCACGCAGGGTTCCCTCCAGGAATACCGTTTCAGCCAATCGCTTGGGACGGCTTGGGACAGTGGCAACCTGCTCGCCTCATACGAATATTTTGATCGCGGAAACCTAGTCCTTGCCGACCGTCCGGACGTCGCGGCGCCCGTCCTGAACAGTGGCGAGCCGATAGCCGATACGGGCGCTTTCGACCTGCTCCCCGAACAGGTGCGCCACAGCGGCCTCCTGTCCTTGAACCAGCACCTGACACCTGCATTGAAACTCTCCCTGACAGGGCTCTATTCGACGCGGACCGCGGACAGCACGACGGTGTATGCTGGTTCGAGCGCCACTACATCCAATTACAGGTCCAAGTCCGACGCGGCGTCCATCAATGCCGGTCTTGATTACGAGATCTCGCCGGACTGGTCTGTCTCGCTGGATACGGTCTTCAGCCAGGTCCGCAACAGTGAAACCGCCCGCGAGCTGGCCCCCGCCGTGTCAGGGCCGAGCAGGTCGACCGGTCGGTCAGAATTGTCATCTGCTGACCTCCTGGTCAATGGCGACCTGTTTGCCTTGCCAGGCGGGCGCGTGCGCCTCGCCCTGGGCGGACATGTGCGCCATGAGACCTTTGCCTATGAGGCGCCGGATTCCGGTGTGGGTAGGGAAGGGGCCCGCGATGTCGCGGCGCTCTATGGCGAATTGCTCCTGCCGCTGGTCGGCGCCGGCAATGCGCGACCCGGCCTGCAGCGCCTCGAACTGAACCTGTCCGGACGGGTCGATGATTTTTCGGATTTCGGAACGACGGCCAATCCGAAGATCGGCGCCCTGTGGACACCGGTCGACGGATTGAACGTGCGCGGGTCCTACAGCGAATCCTTCGCGCCGCCGCCGCTCGGGCGCACCGGCGACCTGAACCGGACCGCTGTTGTCTATCCCTATGCGGTCGTGCTCAGCCTGCTTGGCGCCGACCTGCCGGATCCGGACCTCGCCGGCGTCGACTATATGCTGGCGGTCGGCACCGCCGCAGATCTCGACGCCGAAACCTCCCGCACTTTCACAGCGGGGTTTGATTACCAGCATGTGCACGGCGATCAGGTCTGGGGGGCGAGCTTCACTTATTACGATATCGCCTTCGAGGGCCGGCTCGGGACCACGCCCATGCCGCAGAACCAGAATGCCAATCTTGCGCCTCAGATCGTCCTGGCCGATCCGACAGCCTTGCCTGGGGGGACGGTGATCTTCTTTCCGGATGCTGACCAGATTGCCGGAATCCTCGCTGATTCCAACCGTCCGGTCATCTATGTCGCGGGTGCCAGCTCGCTCGACAATATCGGCATTATCAACACCGCCAACACGGTACGCAACCTCGCTGCCACCGAAACGCGCGGCCTCGACCTGCAGCTGGACTATGGCCTCGACATTCGCGACTGGCATGTCGCGGCTGGGATCAACGCCAATTACATCACTGACTTCACGCAGCAAGCCGCGCTCAGCGTGCCGGCGGTCGACGTCCTCAATACACTGTACAATCCGGTAGATCTCAAGTTGCGGGCCAATCTTGGCCTCTCACGGGGCGGCCTGACCGGCAGCTTGTTCGTCAATCATACTGATGGGTACAGGACTGACTCAACGCCAGGCGCCTCGCCCGTCGCATCCTGGACAACAGCTGACCTGTCGCTCGCCTACACATTCGGCCAAGACGGCGCTGCGTGGCAGGACGGCCTGGCAGTCAACCTGTCGGTCAGGAACCTGTTCGACCGGTCCCCGCCATCCGCCCCGACCGTCGGAGCGTTCCGGATCACGGGCTATGACCCGGCCAATGCCTCGCCGATCGGACGCCTTGTCGCCCTTGAGCTGCGCAAGACCTTTTAACGACCGGCCCAGCCCGGGGCCGGCTGCCGTCTCCTCATCCTCATAAAGAATGGACCCGTTTTCATGCGTTTCAGGCGAATTCTCCTCTGTTTCTGGTTAGCGAGCCTGCTGGCGGTTGCCCCGCTGGCTGATGCGCAGACACATTCCTTCGGGGTGGATGACATGCTGAAAATGGAAAGCTTCGGCGCAGCAATGATCGATCCGTCGTCGCGCTGGCTGGTCTACGAGCAGGTCCGGCCATACGACCGGTTCACCGATTACAGTTTCCGGACCTATGCCTTCGGTCGGTCGGGACACCAACTCTGGCGCTATGACCTCGCGAAGGGCGGGGACCCCGAACGCCTGCCGGGACTGGACCCGGCCCCGCACACCTACCTGCAGGCCTTCTCCCCGTCAGGGCAAAGGCTCGCCTTCATGCAATATGACGAGGGCCACCTGTCACTCGGGGCCTATGACATGGATGCGCAAAGGGTGGTGGTGGCGGAACGGACACCTGCGTTCAGCCGGACGGGCGATCACAACCCCGTCTGGATATCGGATTGCGAGCTCGTGTTTGCCGCCTTGCCTGAAGGCATGGAGCCGGCAGCGACCAGTGTCAGGGCCCATACAGGCCGGGTTCTCTCGGAGGACTGGCAACACGCCTGGACCGGGGACCGGGTCACGGCGGTGGAGGTGCGCACGCGGGCGGACCCGAGCGATGAGGGCGCGGCACCGGGCGAACTGGTCGTGTTCAATGCCTGCACGGGTGAGGACCGCGTCCTGGCCCATGGCCTGTTTGCGGACCTTCGCCTGTCGCCGGACCATCACCAGCTCGCTGCCCTCGCCGTTTCACGTCCGCGTTCGCTGGACCCGGATGCACCGTCGGCTGGCGATGTACAATCCCATGGCCTGACGGTCTTCGATCTGACCAGCGGGGCCGTCCGCCGCATCGCGCCGGACCTGACCTTCATGCCTTACACGATTGCCTGGCGGCCTGACGGACAGGCGCTTGCCGCGTTCGGCTGGCCGACGCAGGCAGACCCCCACGCCGGGCGGTTCCAGCTGGTGGACCTGGCCAAAGGGCGTGTCACGCCGCTCGACCATGTCGGTCTTGATCTCGTGTCCGAACGTGAACGTGGCTGGTTGCAGCGTCCGGAGCGGGCCGTCTTCCTGGGAGATGGCCTACTGGTCTTTGCACGGCCCATTCCTGAGGGAGAGGACACAGCGCCCCGTTTCACGTTCCGGCAGATCAGACCCGAAGGGCTTGTCCGTCCGGACTGGTTTGTCCTGAGGCCGGGCGAGCCGCCACTCAATGCCACGCAAGGTCTCGCCGGGATCTCGGCCATGCCCCTTCATGCTGGCCCTGACAGTGTCACGATCGCCGCCAGCGATGGCGCCTATACGATCCGGCGAGACGGGACCCGTGTGCGGGTGACTCCGGCGCTGGCGGGTGCATTCAGCTTTGTCACGCCCGGCACGTTTGCAACCCGTAGCGGCGTCCTGCGGCCGGAGCTGTCGGATGACATCATCTTCTCGGTTCGGACGGCATCCGGGACCTCTGCCGGAGCTGTCACGTTTACGGGAACCGGCGCGGCGCGCGTGGTCATGGCTCCGGGCACACTGCCGGCGGGCGCTGTCCTGACGGGTTCGGTAGCAGCTAATGCGCTGCTCCTGCGGACCGAGGGTGAGCCGGTGTCCCGCCTCCTCGCCCTGTCCCTGACGGGAGAGAGGCCGTCGACGGAGATTGCGCGGATCAACACGCACCTGGAGGCGGTGGCTTTCGGGGCGTGGCAGTTAATGGCCTATGCGGTCCCTGATCCGGAAGGCCTCCTGCCGACGCGAACGGTGCAGTCCTGCGTCCTCCTGCCAGCGGACTATACGCCGGGCAGGTCGCTACCGGTCATTGTGGATGTTTATCCGGGGACGCGGCCGCACTGCCCGCAAGGTCATGAGGACCTGACCTATCCAGACCCGCATTCGCCCTATATCTGGGCCGGGCTGGGCTATGCCTATGCGAGCCTTGCCACGCCCGGCGACCTCCTCCGCACGCCCGAAGGACCCATCGCAGGCCTTGACGAGGTGATTGGCGCCGGCCTGGATGCGCTCGTCTCGGCTGGTATCGCGGACCCGGACCGGATCGTCCTTCACGGCTATAGCCAGGGCGGTGTCTCGGCTCTCTATGTGGCGGCGCAGTCCGACCGGTACAGGGCCGTCATTGCCAAGAACAGCTGGGCCGACCTGTTCAGCCATTATTTCGGGAGCGAAGGGATTTATGCCTATGAAGACGACGCGTTCGGCGCCTTCCAGCGGTATGATTCCCTGACCAGCGGTGATTTCGGACTGGGAGTCACCCCATTCGAAGACCCGGCCCTTTATTACCGGAACAGTCCGGTCTTCCTCGCTCCGGATATCCAGGCACCTGTCCTCCTGATCCACTCGGACATGGACAGTTTTGCCATGCAGCAATTCGACGAAATGTTCGGAGCCCTCCGGCGGGCGGGAAAGGATGCCCGCTATGTGCGGTATTGGGGGGAAGGCCATGGTCCGTCTTCGCCCGCCAATATCCGGGACATGTGGGACCGGATGGAAGGCTTTCTCATTGCGGCGGGTGCGGCACCGTGACATCGCGCAGGACCGTGCCCGCCGGCGCAGGTGTCCGGCGGACCTGTGCCCAGGCGCGCATCCAGGCTTCGATCGCATAATAGGACAGCATCATCGTCCCAGAGCGATGGCTGAGATAGTGGCCGGAGGTCAGGAAAGTTTCGACATCGCGGCGATCGATCAGTCCGTGGGCAACGAGTTCGCCGTCCAGGAGCGCGTCTGTGATCATGGCCTGGTTGGCATCGATGTGCTCGGTGAAATAGCGCGAGGCAAAACCCTTGCTCGTGCGCCGCAGGACAGTCTCCGGAAGGGCATCGGCAAAGGCCGCCCGCGCAAGCCCGCGGCTGATGCCATCCAGGGAGAGGCGATAGGCTGGCAGCCGCAGGCAGAGTTCAACAAGGGGCAGGCCCAGCAAGGGATGGACCGTCTCCATCGGGCTCAGATGGGTAAATTGTGAACGGACCTGAACGAGATGGGCCAGCGTGCTGACCTGGTCGAACTTGGCCGGCGGGAGACCTTCGGGGTCGACTGCCCATGCCGGAAACAAGTCGGGCGAGCCTGACGGTTCAAGCGGCCCCTGCGTCACAGGTGTCTGGCGCCGCCCAAGGGCAACCGTCATGGCGCTGACGGGGCGGTGTCCGAGGAGATAGGGCAGGGCGTCCCGCAGGACCTGCCAGACGGATGAGTCCGAAAGCTTCGCTGCGTTGACGAGTTCTTCAAGGAGGCGCGCTGACAGGCCATGCCGGCGGCAATAATCCACAAATCCGAGATTGCTCCGTGAGACGCGGAAGAGGTGATCGCCCCCCTGACCGGTAAACATGGCATCATGCGCGCCGAGGCAGTCGCTGCCGAGCAGTGCGCCGAGGTCAAGCGAAAAGAACTGGCGATGCGGGCGCACCGAAAGCGGGTGCGCGTCAATACCGGGCAGGGGGCGCTTCGGATCAAACTGGACCTGGGTGAGTGGCAGGCCCCAGAGATCGGCGACCTGTTTTGCATAACCTGTCTCTGCGGGATCGCCGGACAGCAGGACGTGATGCATGGCGGTGACCTGATCCTTCCGGCCCGACCCGGCCAGTGCGGCAAGGACAATTGCGGAATCGAGACCGCCCGAGACATTCACCATAATCCTGTCATAGGGCTGTGCGGACATGTCCACCACTTGCCGGATCGTCTCGCGGAGGGCCTTTACGGCCGTATTCCGCGCAGGGTCGAGGACATCCCTGCTGACCTCGCGCGGATCCCAGACAAGGCCGGTATCGGTCGATCCAGGCGACACGGTGAGCCGGTACCCGCCACGAAGCTCAGCCACATCGACCAGGCCCGTCTGACCATCGAGAATCCGGTCATAAGCCAGGAGTCGCTGGATGAATGGCCTGTTGAGTGTAAAGCTGGACAGGTCGAGAAACCGGCAGAGCTCCAGATGCGAGAAGACCAGCCGAATGCCGGACCAGGCCGTATGGTAGCAGGGAATCGAACCGGCAGGATCGGTGAGGATCTCGACCGCGTCACCTGTCTGGATGAACGCGACATAACGGCCCCAGAAATTTCGTTGCAGGGCAAGGCCGGCTGATTGCTGCAGGATATGGGCATCCCCGCTCGAAAACGTTGAAAGCGCCGGCGCCCTCCCGTTTACCGGGCCTTGCCTGAACATTGTGCCGAAGGCTGCGACGGACGCGTCCCCGCCAGCTATGATACTGTTCCTGACTGTGCCAGGTGTCAGGTCGTAAAGCGCAAAGCCCGGCCATCCGGCCTGCGCGACTGGCGCCTGTTGGGTCTGAAGCAAGGCAGCGTTGAGCCGCGAAGCGGCCATCTCGGCGCGACCCTTGCCGGGGTCCCACACCATTGCAAAGAACGACGCCATGTGCCCCCGCTACACAATCAGGATTGGGGTATATTCGAGGACCGTATCGAGTGGGTCAGTCAGTACCTCCCGGTCCAAAGCGACCCAGCAATGCGCGCCGAAAGGTGACAGGCGCACGCCAAAGACCCAGTCGGCTTTCACTCCGAAGAATGACAGGTATCGGATCAGGAGGAGGCTGCGAAACCGGCAGGCGTCCTCGCGCGTGTAGAACAGGGGCGACAGGCGGTCCGCGACGGCGACGAGGGCGCGCGCTTGTTCGGCGGACGCAAAGCCCGCGCTGCCTGCCTGGGCCTTCCATCGGCGGGCCGCCTGGACTGTCTTGAGGAGGCTACCCGACGTGTGCAGTCGCCAAGCAGACATGAGCGCGAGTAGGAAGAAGGCGACGTGTGGAACGGTGAGCCGGGTTTGGTCCGGGTTCACGTCAGCGGCAGAGGACGAGAGCGGCCGCGCGGCGGTGCTTGCTGCTATGGGCCTACCCTCGCCTTGTTGGCGCGTGAGTATTCCGCGCGACACCAGCCGATCGGCAAACAGGACGGTCTTGTCCGAAAGGGCTGCTGGGTGCATTTCCGTTTCGATGGCCCTCATCCATTTTGCCTGGTTTGGCGGGAGAAACGCGTAGCGGTCATGGACAAGGTCGAGGACGACATAAGCGTGGCCGATCGCGCAATAATGGACATTTTGGTTGAGCAGGAGCGGGGCAGTCATGCGCTATGGTTTTCCCGTTTGTATCTTGCCCTGCGGGTAGTGACCGGGACAGTGAGGGCGCAGGGCGCGCCCTCACTGCGGTGACCAATCCGCTAGTCTCGCGAATTGAAACTGCCGCTTTCGATCTCGTAATTGCCGAGCGGCCTGCCCTTGGTTTCTTCCGAGACCGAACCGAGCTCGATGGGCTCGAATTCATCGTCCTGGATCTGTTCGTCATACTTCATGGGTCTTCTCCTTGGCTTGGGGCGTCGCATCATTGCGACAAGGAGAATTATGCTCCTATCTAAGGTAGAGTCAACGCACATAATTGTAAAAAAGAATCAATAAAACAAAGCTCTAAACAATGGATGGGGTTTCACCCTTCCGTCCGAAAGGTGGCAGTCAGAGGTCAGGCGAATGGCATCAAAGCACCTTTTTCAAATCATGGGTTTCGAGCCTCTCGATCTTCCGGGGAGGTCTGCCAGCATAGATCAGCCCCAAGACTTATGGGTGATTGCGCAAGGAGCGCATTGGCTTTGGCATGATGTCCCGTCATCCGGTATTTGCGTGCCCTGGCGGCGCTATAATAAGCCCGGGCGTATGGATTGACGGCGAACAGGGCAGGGGAGCTGATGACGGAGGCAAAGCCCGGGTCAGGGCTCTGCCACGTGACGCCATAGAGCCCTGAAAGGTATTGGCCGGCCGGGTCCGGGAGCATCCAGTTTCTCCCATGGAAACTGGCGCTGGTGAGTCCAAAGGGCGCAAGGCGCCATTGAATGTCGCCTGGTGTGTGGCTGAAACCGAAGGACACCGCGCCTTGTTTTCGGTCATGCAGGAATATATCCACGGCGATACCCTGGCACCTGACGGCAAAGTAGCGATCCCCAGGGCTAGCCGAAGGTGGCAGGAGTATTGCGGGATGTGTGCGCAGGATGCCGGCAATGTCAGGGATGCCGGGCTGTTCCGCAAAGATGCCGATATCGACATCCCGGTCCTGGCCCAACGGGCCGCCATTGCGGACGAAGCCAAGTAGGGTGCCGCCAGCCAGGAAGAAGGCCAAAGCATGGGCCTCCAGAACCTCGCCGATTTCGCACAGGGCCCGGAGTGCCCCATCCTGGGTAAAGGGCGCCGTCGCAGGGGAAGCGGGGATCTCGTCTGGCGGTATCCTGTCAAGCGCCCCTGTCATGAAGGCAAAGGCATTCCTGAAATCGCCGAGCCGATAGCGGGTCCGGGCAAGGCGATCATACGCAATGCTCTCATCCGGAAAGCGGCTCCAGGTTTTGACGATGAAGTCAGTAGCTTCCTGGAACCGATGCGCGTGCACCAATGCGTCCGCACACTTCAGATGCAGGTGGGGGGACGCTGCCGGGCTTCGGCAGAGATGCGAGAGCGCTTCGGCGCTGGCCTGAACCGCTTGGAGGCGCTCATCTTCATTTGTCGTCAGGTCTGCAATCGAACGCCAGGAGGCCCAGGCTGTCGGGTCGTGCCTGACCGCGTCCCTGAACGCCGTCAGGGCCGCCTCACGCTCTCCGAGATGGGAAAGCGACACGCCCTTGCCGTGCCAGGCCGCTCCATGAACCGGGTCCATTCTGAGGATGTGATTGAAGACGTCCAGTGATGCTTCTGGCAATCCCGCCCGCAGGCTCGTAGCGCCCAGTGCGGCCAGTGTCTGAAGATCGCCCGGCCTGATTGTTGCCGCTGATCTGAACCAGGCCATCGCGTCCAAATATCTTCCAGCCGACGTCAGCTGGTGACCCTGACGCATCAGTGTCGCCCAGTCATCCGCCTGGCAGGCGTTCGAGGTTTGTTGAAGGGTCTCACTTGAACCGGAGGCCGCCATGGCATTCTCCCTGGGCCGTCATGCCATCCGACTCACGGCGGGTAGCAATGGGTTTGACTTTTGCGGGCGGTCCGGCCCTGACGCGTGTTTCAGTTCGGAAAGAACGCGCAGGCAGATACTCGCATAAGGAGAATTAAAAAACAACCTAAAAGAATAAGACTGCGCCGCGCCGGGGCGAGTCCATAGGGTTGATACCATCCTGATGGCCTGGCCGGGCCGTAACGCAGACCTGTCGTATGCGCACTTGATCCGATAGGGGTGATCAGCTGAGAATCGCGTCTCATGTCCGGCAGAATTCAGCTTTATGGATGACGTTCGCCCCAGATATGGCAGCTGGCTACAGCCCAGGGTTCTCCTTTTACGAATGACCTTTTACGCTTTGGGATTGTTCTTGGAACAGCTAAGGAAGTTTGCCGACAGGAGCTTACAGTCATCATGTCCATCACACCCAAGAGAAATCCTCGCTCACCCAGCGATATGGACAGAGTGGTTGGCAAGAATGTCAGGCGCTTGCGGTTGGAGCGAAAACTCACAATCGTGGAACTGGCAGAGGTTCTTGGGATCAGCCATCAGCAGCTGCAGAAATATGAAACGGGTGCCAACCGCTTGAGTGCAGGCATCATCAGCGGGCTTGCCGAAGCCCTCGGCGTGCCCATAGAAGCGCTCTTCATCATTTCGGGCAAAAAACCGGTAAAACGTAACGACTCCCGGTCGGGGAATCTTGATGAGCTGCATCAACAAGGCGTGTACTGGCTCGGTCGGGCGAAAAGTGAGGCAACGCTCAAACAGATGGTCGATATTCTGAAGGTTCTTGCTACCAAGCCGTAATGGCTGTTGCAGATGCGTAAGTTTTAATCGCCAGCGCATTGTCACTGTACACTCTCTGGAAGTCGCTTCCAGCAAGTGAAATTCTTGTTTAAATTGATTCGTTTTTCTATTAGACGGAATGGGGAAGGAGTGTCCCCATGCCCGACTATGATGGCGCTGCGGTCCTTGCCACGATCAGGACCATCCAGGCGATGACAACCAGCGAGGCCGTGATCGCAGTGCTGGGCCAGTTCATTGAGCGGTATGGCTTTGAACGCATATTCCTCGGCCAGCTCGTTAATCCCGCCAATGTCCCCTTAAAAGATATTCTTTATGTTTCAGACTGGCCGGATGCGTTGAAGGCAGAGCGTGAAAGCCGCATGGCGATCCTTCATGATCCGATTGCAATTTGTGCGCTGAGGTCCAAGCGTCCGTTCAGCTGGGAAGAGGCGCGTCAGCATGCGACCCGCGCGGGACGACAGGTCATGGATCGTGTGCACGATCATGGGATCACGGACGGAATGATGTTCCCGATGCATGCGCTTCACAGCGTCACCGGTGGTGTGTCACTCGGTGCTAATGTTAGCATCGACCTCTCCCGAATCCAAATCGCGGAACTCGAGATCGTGTGCCAGACAGCCTATTACCACCTGGAAGGCCTGCTCGGCCCGTTTCCATATCAGCGGGTTGCGGAACTGACGGTTCGGGAAACTGAATGTGTGCAGTTTGCGGCGGCCGGCAAGACGAACTGGGAAATCGCCAAAATCCTCGGGATCCAGGAAGATACCGTCAAGAAAACGCTTCGTCGCGCAAGCGACAAGCTGTCTGCGGTCAATCGTGCCCACCTGGTCGCAAGCGCGATCGCCCGCCACCAGATCTTCCCCTGACTAGTCCCCTAAAGGGGACATTACAAGCATCGACATTCCCCGCATGCTTCCCTTGCCCAAGAAGGAGTGTAGCGCATGTTCAAGATCATAACGCCCGATAATCGCCACGCGCATAATGACTTGCTCGATGCCATGCACAGGATGCGTTACCGCATCGTGGTCGGCAAATGGGGATGGAATATTCCGGGAATAAAGCCGGGCTATGACAAGGACCAGTTCGACACAGCTGATACTGTCTATGTCATCGTTCGCACGGCGTCAGGTGAGGTAGTTGGCACATCGCGCCTTAATCCGACATTACGTCCCCATATGATGAGCGAGTTATTTGCTGACTGTTGCGATCTCCAGCCGTTTCCGGTCGGCCCCGACGTCTGGGAATGTTCCCGGTTCGTGATGGATACATCCCTAACCCCCGATCCAGTCGATGCGTTTCGCGCCCGGTGCCGGGTCGGTCTCGGTTTGACGGCCTACTGCCTCGACCATCATATTGCTCGGCTCAGCTGGTTGACGCACCAGACATTCTTCAACCTCGTCCAGCGGGTCTGGCGCACTGAGCCGCTGGGCCTTCCGAAGCGGGAAGGGGACGATTGGGCCTGGATACCGGCTGTGTCGACAATCGACGAAGCGACGTTCGACCGGCAGCTTGATCGTTATCGCAATGCTGAGGCGATTGTAGCCGAATACAGCACAGCAAGGACCGGACGTCAGCGAGGTGCGGTCGCATGACCGGCTGCATCCGCACTTCTATAACGGGCGTCCAGCAGGAGGCCTTTGGCCGGGATGGAGTCGTCTGCCTCAGGAACGTGCTCACCGGCGAGGAGATAGATAAGTTGCGTCAGGCGGTTGCAGAGCAAATGAGCCGGCTACGATATTCGCCGACGGGCTATGATTTTGAAGCGCTCGCAGCTCAGGTCTGGGACGCAGGCCGGGCCGTTGACACAGGCGAGGCTGACCGCTTTGACATGAATGCGATGAAAGGGCTCATCTGCTCCGATGGCGCAGCACGGCCGCTCCGGGAGGAGGATCCTTCAACCGAGACCGGCCTGTTCTTCTATGATGTCGCCGCGTGGAAGCATGATCGAAGGATGCGGGACGTCGCGTTTGACTCGGCCCTGCCACAGATCGTCAGCCAGTTGCTCGATGCACGCTACCTGAATTTCTGGGAGGACACCACGTTCGTGAAGGCGCCGCACACCCGCCAGAAGACGGCATTCCACCAAGACCTGGCCTATTTCCAGATCGAAGGAGCGCAATGCGCGGTCGTCTGGATTCCCCTGGACTACGCCAGCCTCGCCAATGGAGTCACACAATACGTGCGTGGGTCGCATCAGTGGGGTCAGACATTTGCGCCAAACGTTTTCGTATCACAAACGCCCATCAGCGCTTCACCCGAAATACGCTGTCCCGACATCGAATCCGCGCCAGAGCGCTACGACATCATTTCGTTCGACGTGGCGCCGGGCGACGTCATCATTCATGACGTCAGGACGGTCCATGGCGCCGGCGGTAACCGATCCGATAATTGGCGACGGGCCGTATCGATGCGCTATTGCGGCGATCAGGTTCGCTACCTCGACCGGGCCGGCGCGATACGACAGGTAGGTGTCGCACATGACCTGCAGGACGGTGATCGCCTGTTCAGCAAGGACTATCCAGTGGTCTGGCCAAAACCCTGGCCAGGCTTCCGGCTGGCCAGGGCCTACGACGCCCAGACAGCCGGGTCCGACGAAACCTCGTCCTGTACGGCCTGATGGGTGGTAGTCAGGCCGTCGCGCTCCTGACGAGGTCACCGCTAATGCACTACTCGTTGGCAGCGTGTCGCAGAGTCTCGACGTCGATTCGCAAACGGCTTATTCTTTCCCCAAAAGAAAATAGAATCACCGGATCGGTGGCGTGGTTGAAGAAGCCTGCGCCAAAGCGGAATTCAGCACGCACTGTAACAGACGTTGACCGCCAGGTTGGCGTGAACGTGCGTAAATTGAGAACAGCGTAAGGCATGACGCTTGTGGAACTTAGCGAGGAACTAGGCATCAGCCATCAGCAGCTCCAGAAATATGAGACGGGCAGCAACCGGCTCAGCGCCGGAATCCTCATGGCGATGTCTGAGCGCCTTGGTGTGCCCGTCAGCGGGCTGTTCGAGGCAGGAGGCACGACAAAAAAATCATCCGAATCGGATAACGACCGGCTGAAAATATTCTGTGAACGGATAATTTAGCGGACGCGCTCCCGGAAAACATTGGATCTCATGGCACGGGTACTGAAAGCCATAGACGAGAATGGCAATCTGTAGGTGGACAGATATATTTGAACCGGGAGCCTTCGTGATCTGGCTTTGCGATCGGGCAGAGTTCTGACCTGACCGGCGTCGTGTTACAGGGGCCGGTCAGAGATGCGGCCTGATGCGCTTTCCAGGCCGTGGCCAAACCGGATGTGCAGGTCACGCCTCAACGCTCTCTGCCTTGTTAGGGCGCATGAGCAAGGTCATGATTGCATCATCCACACTGATCTCGCCCGTTATGATCGCTGCGACCGAAGCGCAGATCGGCATATCGACATCGTGCGCGCTAGCAAGCTGGCGCAGGACGGGGGCTGTGGCGACGCCTTCGGTGACTGCATTGCGCGCGCCCATGATGCTCTCAAGGCTCTCGCCGCGCCCGAGAGCAAGGCCACAGCTCATGTTACGGCTGGTTTCGGAGCTGCAGGTCAGGACCAGGTCGCCGAGACCGGATAGGCCCGACATGGTTTCGCGGTCTGCGCCCAGTGCGAGGGCGAGACGGGTCATTTCGGCGCTTCCCCGGGCGATCAGGGCGGCATGGGCGGACCGTCCCAGGCCCTTTCCTAGGGCAATGCCACAGGCAATGGCGAGCACATTCTTCACCGCGCCGCCGATTTCGGCGCCGAGCAGGTCGCTGGCGAGATAGGGCCGGAAGGTCGGCGTGGAGATGGCCTGGATGAGTTCGCTACCGATGGATTTGTCCTCCACGGCGAGCGTGACAGCCGTTGGCAGGCCCTTGGCCACGTCAATGGCAAAGCTGGGGCCGGACATGACGGCGGGGCTCGCTTCCGGCAAGACGTCGGCAAGCACTTCGGTCATGAACTTTCCCGTGGAAAGCTCGATA
>TARA_R110001606_G_scaffold377235_2_pt1 | contig 30850 bp, 10 predicted proteins | sample TARA_R110001606 | Tara Oceans TARA_R110001606 (sample SAMEA4398315) | marine metagenome | biome: Polar Biome; feature: [SRF] surface water layer (ENVO:00010504); material: water (ENVO:00002006), including particulate matter (ENVO:01000060) such as... | depth 5 m
TCATATATTAACCCTTACTTAAGTGGTGTTGCAGGTGTTGATTTTAATATAAATGATACTGATTCATTTGGTATTCAAGGTAGTTTAAATACACCACTTAGTCCTTATGGAAAAGGTTTAGGTGCAAGACTTAACCTTAACAAAGGAAACTTTAATGTCAATGTTGGTACAGAGAATATACTTAACAATCCTCAAACAACATTTGGTGCATCTTATAGATTTGATAAAGGAGGTGAATTACCAATAGCTAAAGATGGTATTGAGTATCCTAAAGGTTCAGGTACTTTCTATAGTAAAAGAGAACTGAAAAAGTTAAGAAAAAGTAAGGATCCAACAAAGATAGCTTTATACAATGACATCAGAGGTATTGATACAAGAACTAGACAAGAAATAGCTAATGATCAAACAAGTGAAATTAATAAATCACGTCAAAATACTGCTGCTGTTACATTAGAAGATCAAGTTTTTAGTGGAGGTACTGATGATTGGGCTACAGATTATTTGGCAGATTCTCCACAGGCTGAAGAATATAGAAAATCTAGATATGATGCTTATGTAGATAGAAGAAAAAGTCAAGGAAAAGATGTAATTGGAGAACAGGAATATCATAATGCATATGCTACAATGCAGCAGCATAATTCTTACTTTGAAAAAAACTTAACTCAAGAACAAAGAAATACAAAAGATTGGGATGATGGAACAAATGATAAATATCATTCATCATTAGAAAATTCAGGGATGTCTCCTTTAACTGATGAAATGGTTGGTCATGTTCAATCAGGATATATTGGAGGTCAAGCTTTACAATTAACAGGTGATGAGTATACAGACTTTATGCAATCTGGAGTAAAAGATCAATCAGTATTTGGTCTTGCCATATCTCCAGAAGATGAAAAATATGGTAATACTACCAATGATCAAAGAGAATCTTACACTAGAAATAACTCAACAGAAGAAATAGCATGTACAAATGCAGAAGGAATGGAAGCAGCCTGTGTGGAAATAGGTGGTACTTGGACGCCGTGGAATGAAGAAACTAAAACAGGATGTTCTTGTGATAAACAAATTCCAACTGATAAAATTCCACCACCAGAAACACCAACAAAAGATACACCTTTTTGGTTACAAGATGAACTTGGTATGGCTAATGCGTTAGATGCTAAGATGAGTTTAAAAAAACGTTATCCTTGGGCACCTCAATATGATCAGATTGGAATTGATGGTGTATTTGATGATCCTACTAGAGAAATTGCAGCTATTGGTGAACAAGCAGCTATTGCAACTTCAGCAGCTACAGCATTTGGTGGACCACAAAGAGGTATTGCCGCAGCCCTTGCAACACAGGGTAAAGCAATGACTGCAATAGCTGATACAGTTAATAAAGTTCACAGTAACAATATTAAAGTAGGAAATGATCTTAATGTTAAGAATGCTGAAATGGAATATAAAACTCAAATGCTAAATAACAATGAGTTAAAACAACTATATGACAACACTGTATTAACAGAAGAAAATTATGATAACTCTGTAAGAAAAGCTAATGCTGCTATTACTAAACAAGTACAAGCTGCTTATACTAATAGAGCAAATACAGCTAATTTAAATAGTATCTATCCTCAATTTGATATTGATCCTTCTAGTGGAGGAATGTTAGCAAATGTAAATAATAAAACATTCCATGCAGATCCTAATTATGTTGATCCTACAACATATGATGAAAACTATGCAAAACAAATTGAAATGCTAAGGACGAATAAAGTACCTGAAAATCTATGGCCAAAGTATACACCGCCTGGGGCACCTAATTCTAATAATAGTTTTGCAAAACAGAATGCATCAGTTATAACTAACTCAGGATACCAAGGACAACAAGCTGGATTTGGTAGAGAGACAGGAAGAAAGGATAGAATATTAAGAAAAGGTGGGCAACTAAGAAATTGGTTTTCTCCACTAAGAGGAAATTAAACTTAAAAAGTGTATTAATATGACATTCAAAACTTATAAAATTTTATTATCTTTGTAATATGGCAACTTATATAAAAGGCGTAACAGACTACATACCACAACTAGAAACATTTAAACCAGACTATAAATTTATGTCTGATGTTTTAAATGTTAGACAAGACAGGTATGACTCAAATTTTAAAACACTTAACAACTTATACAGTAAAGTTGTTCATGCTCCGTTGTCTAGAGAAGACAATCTAGAAACAAGAAATCAATATGCCAATACTCTTAGTAATGGATTAAAACAAGTTAGTGGTATAGACTTGTCATTACAACAAAATGTAGATATTGCAAAAGGTTTATTTAAACCTTTCTTTGATGATAAAAAAGTTGTTAAAGATATGGCATTTACCAAACTATATAGTAAGGAAATGCAACAAGCTAACTCATATATGACATCTGCCAGTGAAGAAATGAGAGATGAATATTGGCAAGTGGGTGTAGAGGATCTTAAATATCAGATGCAAGACTATAAAGCTGCTGATGCAGATGCTGCAGTAAGTATGCCAATGCCAAGCTATGTTGCAAACCCTAATATATATGAAAGATCTTTTGAAGCATTAAAAGAAAGTGAACTATCTATTAAACAAACTACATTAGAAGGTGATTGGATTATAACTACACAAAACGGTACTGCATTAACTAGACAAATAGTAGGGTATGAAATGAATCCAGATGGTAAGACCTTTAAACTAGATCAAGAAAATAGAGAAATCCCAATATATAGAAATCCAGCAGCTGAGTATTTAAAAAATACAGTAATGAAAGATCCAGTTGTATTAAGAGGTCTTATAACAGAAGCTAAAGTAAAACAAAGACAGTTTTCTGAAAGTGAAGAAAATATACAAAAATATGGAAGTGTAGAAGGAGCTAAACAATTTTGGGCTACAGATATAATAGAAAGACAATCAAAAGCAGATTTAACTGAACTTGTTGAAAAAGAATCAGAATTAAAAAAAGAAACTATAGCTGCTAGAAATTGGGATAATTATAAAAGAGTTAATAATATAATACCTGGAACTCCAGAAGATGAACTATATTTACTATCTCAGTTTAATAAAAAGCTAGTTAAAGAAAACAGAGATGCTGTAAAAAGTAGAATTATAGATAGTAAAGCTCCTGTATCAGATGTAGATGGATTATTAAATAAAGCTTATTCTTTATACATGGCAGGTGTAATGGGACCTAAGATGAATGCAGCAGCAGTAGCCTATAGTCAAGTAGATGCTGAACAAACATTTGAAGCTAATCCATTTAAGAAGATGGAACATCAGCATAGATATGATCTTAATAGAATGGCTATTCAAAATTCATATGATCTTAATAAGATAATTGCCAAAGGTAAAATTGATATGGCATTAGCTGAATATAAAGCTAGTAATGATAATAATAATAACGGTAGTGCTAATAGACTAGGTTTAGATGGTGGAATGTTTGTAGAAGAAGGAGATGCTAACGTAAGTGGTGCATTAACAGGAGTAGATTTAGATGGAGATGGAATAATAGACGCTGATGAAAGAGTTAATGTAAATGTATTAGAAGAAAATAAAACTGCACAACAAGAATTAGGAAATCAGCAAACAAATACAGAAATAGCATTTTTAGAAACATTACTTAGAGAATTACCAAATGATATGTTAGATGAAAGTATGTATAAGGGTAATGGACAACTTACATATAGTTATTATGATCCTAATACAAAACAAACTACACAAAAAACTTCAAGTCTAAATGTAGCATGGGATGATCTTAACGATGGTAATCCTGCTAACAGAACTGAGTTTAATAGAATACTTAATAACATGTCAGATAAGTATACTAATTTAGTACAAACATCAGATGGAACAAGTCTTAATTATGATTTAGCAAATTTAAATCTTAAACCAGCTTTAGCATCTATAATACATGAACAATATAAATCAGTTTTAAAAGGTAGAGAAAGACTTAATTTGAAAGTAGAAGAAATGAATAAAGTATATAATCAGGCTCATGATTATGCTGTATTAAAAGATGCTGAAATGGAAAACTCAGCATCATACGGTGGTCAAGATTTTTCTATACCACCAATACTTCTTACACAAGGAGAATTAGATATGCTAAACAAAGGTGTACCTTGGTATCAAGTACATGAGGCTTCAAAAAATGGTACACTTAAAGAACCTATTGTTGATGGTCAAGGGGTACCAGTAAGAAAAGCTTTAACTGATGTTGAGTATTCTACTATGTATGCTAATATGAATTATTTGATGGATCATCAAAGAGCACAGTTTAAGGAAAAACAACCTACTGGAGGTGGAGTGGTAGGACCCGTAATGCGTGTAAGTGGTGATGAAGATGATTATGAATTCTTAGTAAGTGAAAATGGTTTCTTTAATGATACAGAAACTTTAGCACAAAGATATTGGAACCATAACGGTAGTGGTGGTGGTGGTTTTTCTTCTCCAACAACTGGTATTCCTACTGTTGTTAGTGGTGTAACTAATCCTAATAATAATAATAAACCTGCTGGATGGAACTTTGACCGTGAGAAAGCATTAGAAGAAGGATTAGAAAGATATGAACAACAAAAATCAAACATGAATTCTGTAATGTCATCAGATGTTGCTGCTGATCAAGGTCTTGTATATAATCTAAGAGCACAGATGCTTGGTCAAGATGAAGAAGGTGTTGGGGAAACAGCATATAATACATACACTTCAACATATGATGTTGCATCTCAATCATCAGTAGCACTAGCTCAAATGGAATCTATTGTTAAATCAATTCAACAGATACCTGCACAGAATCTTGATTATACATATAGTCTTGGTAATAATTTAGATAAGAATACAGCTCAGATTAACGGTGGTGATGCATCATATAATGCACTAATGAAAAAAATATTGAAGCATACATTAATGGATATAAATACAGGTAGACTAGATAAGACAGATGGTAGACCTTATATATTTTCAACATATGTAGAAAAGGTAGGTGGACCAGATCAAGAGAATGATATAGCAGGTTATAATATAGGATATGGGCAGGAATATGCAAAGAATTATAAACATCTTTTTATTGATTCAGATGGTAAACCAGATACTAAAAACTTTGCAAAGTTTGCAGCAGATGGTATGACTATAACAATACCAAAACAATTTGATAATAATCCTTATAAAAGCACAAATCAAATGTTGTCATACACAGATTTAGCAATTAAAGATAACGGGTTTTATGAAAGTGTTCCTGTTATAGGAGGGGGATCATATAGTATATACAAAAACTCATCTACTGGTCAATACATACAAGAAACTAAAACATATCTATTTAATGATAAAACTGGAGGTAATCCTCCAAATGATGTAGTAAGTATAATTTTAGGAGTTGATCCACAACAACTAGATAATATAACAGTTAATATGGATCAATACCTTACTAATCTAGCAACATCAAATGCTAATAAAAAAACAGCATGGGATTTAAAAAATAGTAAGACTACACCAGAAAAGAAATAAAACCACTAATATGGCAGATCCAATTAACGTTGAAAATAATAATAGTACAACAGAAGGGTTAGATGTTTCTAATGCATTAGAAATGCCTTCAGGTATAGATAATGCTGAATCATCATTGGCACCAGAAATTATTGAAACTCCTTATACTTCAGAGGTTTCTAATGTTCCTGATAGTCCAGGTATAGTAAATTTTGAAAACACTTATCCTGATTTAAATGGGTATGATCCAATGCTATTTGAAGAGTCAGTTGATGTTGGAATTCAAACACAAGGAATGCCTAACTTAGAATTAAATCAACCCTTTTTTGATATGATTGATAGGGCTGCTGTTGATCTTAACAAATATCCTGTATTGTTTTCTAATAATAATATGGATGACTTGTTTCCTGGAAGAGCAGGAACAGACTTTGATCCATTTAGAACAAGCTCTGGAGTTCCAGATTTAAATTCAGCAAATGGTATAAAAGCTTATTTATCTGGTGCTGTTGAATTCACAAAACAAATTAAACCTAATACTACTCCAGGTTATAAAGACCCATTTTATTATAGTGCAAGAAGATATGAGTTAGATAGATACTATAGACATCCAAAATTTGCTGATTTAGGATTTCATCCTTTTGCAGACAATGAAGCATATTATCAAGCTAACTCAAGTAAGTGGGATAATTTTACTAGATCACGTGCAGCATTTTCAGATATGTATGGTCCAGCATTTACATCTAACTGGAGATCAATAAGTGATATGTTTACTGGTGATATAGCTCAGTCTGATATGTCAGGTGCAACAGCTATGGATGACTCAATGAGAATTGGTAGATCTTCAAGTGGTGGAATGCGTGGATTTTTTAATGATTTATTTGTTAATAGTTCATATACAGTTGGTATTCTTTCTAGCATTGCTGTAGAAGAAGCTGCATTATGGGGTGCAGTTGCAATACAAGGTGGATTAAATCCTGCTATGGATGCTGTAGCAATAGCCAGAACTGCTAAGAATTCTGTAACATCTGCTAATGCTCTTAGAAGATTATTTAGCATGAAGAGGTGGAAATCTGGAGGTAAAAAAATGTTACACAAGCTTGGTCAAATTGATAATGCTAGATCATTTTGGCATGCAACTAGATCAGGAGGTAAGGTTCTTGGAGAAGGTTTAGGAAGAATGTTTGGTCCAGAAACATTATATCAATTAAAACATATAAAAACTTCTGCAAAAGCTGGTGATAATTTAACTCAGATGGCTAAAGCCAATAGACTTTTTGGTGGATTTTATAGAGATGTAAGAGCAGTTAATCTAGCTTGGGCTGAATCTAAAATGGAAGGTGGTCTTGTTGAAATGGAAATGCATGATGAATTATATCAAGAAATATATAATCTAAAAGGTGGAGTAGATCCAAGTATTGCAGAAATGGAAATGCTAGTTAGTGATGCTAGAGCTGCAGCATTGACAACACAACTTATCAATCTCCCTATTATTTATCTTAGTAATAAAATTGTATTAGATGGTGCATTAAGAGGGTTTAAACCATTAGGTAGAATAGCAGATGAAAGTTTATCTGGTCCTTTAGGTAGAATAATATTCAAACAAGGTACAAAAAAAGGAGCAGATGCATTTACTGATGCTGGTAGAAAATGGATTGTAGGAGACAATATGAGAAGAATGTGGAAGGCTGGATTTAAAGGAAGCGCTAAACATATGGCTGCCACTGGTTTAAGATATACTGCAGCAAATTTTGCAGAAGGTATTCAAGAACTTTCTCAAGAAGCTACAGCTAATGGTGTCAAAAGTTATTTTAAAAGTTTGTATGATACACCTATAGGAATTGATGCAGATATGAAATTAGCTGAAATGACTGATTCATATAGTAATGCTAGAAAATCAATGTTAGGAGATTATGACTATACAGATAGGGCTCCAGGAATGTCTATTATGGATTCTGTTAAAAAAGGTGCCGGATCTCAAATGAGTGGTCAAGGATTTCATACATTCATGTCAGGATTTATGATGGGTGGAATGATACAAGGTCCACAAAAAGTACTTATGGAAACAATACCTAATTTATTTAGATACGGTAAAGATAAAGTAAAGGGAACCACAGAATTTGCAGATGCCAGAGCAAAAGAAGATGAGATGATTACTAATGCAGTAGAGTCTTTAAATAAAATATATGAAAATCCAGAAACGTATTTTGATATTAGGAAGTTAAATTTAATGACTCAGAAAGAATTAAATACTGGAATGTTTGAAGCTGCGGGAGCTGATGATATAACCAGCTTTATGGATATGAAAGATCATAGTATATTCAATCATTTATATACTGTAATGGCAACTGGTCAAATGGGTGCTTTCAGAGATCAAATGAAATCATTTGAAAAGTTAGATGATATAGATATAAAAGAAGCATTTGAGTCAATGTCTTCTACTCCTGATAAAATTAGAGGACGTGTTAGTACTATGCTAAAAAGAATGGATGAAGTTGAAGAAGGATATAAGAAGTTATCTGATGAGTATATAAATCCATATAAACCCAAAGCATTTAAAAAAGGTACAAGAAAATATCATGAAGAAGCTTTAAGAGCTATGGCATTTGAACATGCTAAGATGATGGCAATGTTTACACAAGATACATTTAAGCAATCTTTAATTAGGGCAAACAGTGTAATGGAAACACTTAGTTCTGATCCTGTATTAGCTACTATATCAGCTTCAGATATTACAGCTTTAACATCTAGACAAGGATTAGCTAAAGAAATAGCATTACTTAAAAAAGAATTATCATTTTCTTCTACATCACAAGAAGAAAAAATAATAAGAGATAAGAAGAAAAAGAAATTGGAACTCTTAGAAAACTATGAAAAGATTTTTAATGCTCAAGAAAATCAAGCATTCTCAAACGGTCAAATGTTTTTTGATCAATATACTATGGATGGTAAAACATACCAGAAAAAAGAAGGTAGGAATATAGGTTTCTATGATAAAAGAAAGATGGGTAAATTAAAACCTGCATTTGTTGCATACTTACAGTTTTTAGCTGAAAGCAATGATGATTTTATTGTCAGTGAAAAGATAGAAGAAACATTAAAGAAAATTGTAGATCATGGATATTTAAAAGGAAGAGCAGCTGATTTCCACAAAGCTGCATCAGTTCTTATGGATAAAAATACTTTATATGAAATGACAGATAGATTGTCTGTTATTATGAAAAGTGTTTGGGAAGAACATAGAGATAAAAACAATCTTACTAAAAGAGTTAAAAGCTATGTAGGTCAAGTAAAACGTTTAGCATTTCTAAAAGAACTAGGAGAAAAAGGAATACAACCTGATGCAGAACAAACTAAACTATTTTTAGAAGATGGTACAATACCTTATGACTATTTTGATGAAGAAGGTAAAGTAACTAAATCAAGTGATCCAGCAGCATGGATGATAGTTGAAGGACTTCAAGAAAATTATAGACAATCTACAAAAGTAGAAAAGGCTGAATCAGAAGATCAAACTACAACAGAAAGACAAAATACTGAAAATGCAGATCAAAGTGGAAATGATTCAGTTAATAAAGAAAATGCAGAACCTGATTTTGAAAGTGTAATTGGTAGATCAAAGTATCAAGCGTTTTACATGCAAGATAAAGGAACAAAAGATATAATTGATGCATTATATGAAGAATATAAAAAAGATTGGAATTCACAAGACGGTCCGCTATTAAGTAAAAATAAATGGGCTGTATCTGAATCAGGTGGTAAAAATATAATAAAGTCTAGATATGAATTAAATGAGTTATACAATAGTCAGTCAGAAGATGTAACAGAGAAATTCCCTACATTAGATGATTGGATAATAGGTAACCAGAGAAACCCTTTAATTGTAGGAACTAACGGTATACTGAAGAAGAATGGAGTAACTATATCTGATGTATCTACAGAACTTGTAAAAGAAAAAGGTGTTAAGAAAGACAAACTTTCATCTAATGAGAAAGTAATTAGCACTGATAAAACTTCTGGACTATCTGTAATTGAAACAACTATATTTGATGATAATAATAAGCCCGAAGTATTTTATACTATAGTAGATAACAATACAAAAAATGCAGTAGACAAATATAAAACGTTAGATCCAGAAGGTAAAAAAATCAGAAGATCTTATACTTCAAAAGCTGAAGCCTTAACTGCATTAAAGTTTATTCAAAATAACATGCCTCAAAGTGGTACTTTTCCATTTGCAGGTCAAAATTTCTCAACTACTGATATTGTTGTAGACTCTGCAGGTAATGAATGGATGGTTAGATCTAGTCCTAACATGATGAGGAACAATAAAAATTTATATGTTGTACCAGTAAAGAAAGCAAAATCTAAAAAAGGAAAAGATGATAGAGAATATTTAACTGAAGATAGATGGCGTAAAGAAGGATGGACTAAGAAAGGAGATGAAAAAGTAGACTTAACATCTTCATTGACTACAAAACTTACATCTTATGAACCTATAAAGATATATCCTTTTGATGGTAGTAAAGTAAGAGAAGGTTATATATTACATGATCAGTATCCAGCTCCTAAAGATGCTGATCAACAATTTCAAGATAATCTTAAAAGCCTAACAGAAGAAGAAAGAAAAAATTTAACACTTGTTGTTGAAAAAAATCCTTTTTATGATAAATTTAAAAAAGATCTTCAGGCAGGAAGATTAAAAGCTAAACTTCCAAATGAAACTTATTCAGTTAATGAATCTATACTTCAAGGTCAAAATGAATTTGAAGTAACTATTATGTCAGGTAATATACCTATTGGTAAATTAATGGGGATAGGCACATCTATTTTATTAGATGTAGATGGTACATCTATTATAGGAAGTCAAATTACAGCTGAACAAGCACAGAGATTATTTATAATTCCATATGGTCAAAGTGCAGATGAAGCAGCTGCTTTAATTAGAAGAAATTACGCTAAAGCAGAATTAATAACTAGTGAACTAGCAGAAAAACTAGGTAAAAATCAATCCTTAAAAATTAATATATCTAAGTTAGATAACATTGAATTAAATGTTACACCAGGGTATACTGGATATAGAGTTGATAATAATGGTGAACCTACATTAAAACAAAGCGGTAAGAATGCATCTACTCCTTGGGCTGATGTACAAGAAGCAAATTATGAAGGTGAAATAATTATATTTGATACACGTAGAGAACGTAAAAACAACAGAAGATCAACCAGAAGAGTTTGGAGTATTGATCCATTCTCTACAGAAGGTAAAAAAATTGATGCTGAAATACTAAAAAATCTACAGGGTAGAGGGCTTAATAGTATTGCAGATTTAAACATGGGAAGATATGTTCAAGTTATAAAACATCCTAATGGTAGTATGTCTTTTGTTGAACTTAAATTAGATAGACTTAGTTCAGAAGCTGTATCAGATATTGCTCAAGATATTAAAAACAAACAACAAGAAATATTAGAAAAGAATTTTAAAGATGGTAAGTATATTGATAAACCAGCTTCTAAACAACGTGTAGTAGATATAAACGCAGAATTACAAGAATCATTCTACATGTTATCAGAAGTTTCAGGAGATGACATATCACTATTCTTTAATGAGTTTGGTCAATTAATATTTAAAGGTCAGAGATCACACTTATTACTTGCTTCAGGTATAACAAGATCAATTGCTCTTGATGCTGATGTTATGGCAGGTGTTACTGATGCAAAAACTTTTGTTGAAACATTAAATGCTAATTGGATTGCAAATGAAAAAGGTGAAAGAGCTCTTCATAAAAAGTCACCTACAAAAGCTAATAATGTTGATGGAGCATTTTTACCATTTAAATTAAAAATTTCTACTGATAGTTTTACACCTAATCTTCCTTTAAATGTTCAGAATGCAGAAACAATTATAGAAGCAGGTGTCTCAGTAAGAGTAATCCCTTCAGTTATATGGGGTCAATTAGCTGATTTAAATTACACTAACAATGCTAATATTCAGAAAGAGTTAAATGCTTTTGGAACTAATGAAACTCAAACAGAAGAACCAACTGTAGTGGTGGAAGAAGAAACAACAACAGTAGAAACAATTGAGGAAGATGTATTAACAGATGAAGTCTTTCAAGAGTTGATGGCTAATGAATTTGAAAATGTTCCTGAAGAAATCATAAATGGTATAAAAAGAAAGGTAATAGAGAATAAAGAATTTACTCCTCAAGAACAAATGATTGTTGATGCATATCAGGAGATGGAAGGAAAAGAAATAATATCTCCAGAAGAAGTATCAGATGCAATAGCTGCTATTAAAAAAGACAAAGAAGGATTACAAGCTGAGTCAGATAATCCTACTGTTATAGATCAAATCTTAGCTAAGAAAGAAGAAATAGCAAAAAAGAAAGTATCCTTAGAGAATGAATATAGAGCTGAAATCAAGAAAGCTAATCCTGCAATTTCTACTGGTAAATTAAATCTACAAGTAGAAAATATGTTAGAGGTAGATGATCAAGTTAAAAAACTAGAAGCTGAACTTGCTAAATTACAAAGTAATATAGGATATAAGATTGTAAATGAGTTTGATAGTAGAGATGTTGAAGATATAGATACCTTTATTGAATGGGCACAAAAAAACTTACCTGACTTTATAAATATACAGGATATAGATGGTTTAGCAAGAAGATTAAAAGCTAATGGTGTTACTCTTGGTGCATTTGTTATGTCACTCAAGAGTGTATCTGGTGGAATTGAATCTCTTAAAGGTAATATATATATAGGAAAAGAGAATCCATATAAATACCATGAGTCTTTTCATGCTGTATTTAGAATGTTAATGAATGAAGAAGATATTCAAAAGTATCTAAATATTGCAAAGAAAGATGTATTAAAACAAATGAGATCTGCAGAAGGTTATGAGATATTACCTGGAACATTTGTTAAAACAATGGAACAAGCTAGGGTAATACTAAAAGGATTATCAAAATCATATGCAGTTCTAGATAATAAAACATTAGATGAAAGAGTGCTTGAAGAATATCTAGCAGATGAGTTTGAGAAATTTAAAACAAATCCAAGGTCATCTAGAGTACAATCAGAAGTTAAAAGTTTATTTACACGTATATTAGAATGGATTAAGAATATATTTATAGCACCTAACAACTTAGAATATAATGCTTTATTTACAAGCATAGATTCAGGTCAGTATAAAAATGCAGCTATACAAGAAAATAGATTTACTCTATCAGCAATGGAGGGTTTAACTGGTATAGATGAACTAGATAATTCCGTAAGAACAGGAGTGCCTTCTAATATAGCATTAAAAGCCATTAGAAAAGGAGATCCTATTGCAACCACTAGACCAGCTATAGTAGATGGAAAAATTATTCCAGATGGTAGAACTATATTTATAAATAATTATTTTACTCAGTCTGAAACAAATGGTATTATAGCACAGGTGGGTGCTTTATATATGAACAAGATAGATGATCTTTCTACAAATCCTGATTTTAAAGGATCATATAATCCATCATCTATATTAGAAGAAGTGGTAAACGACTTCATAGAAGATTATAATCCAGCAAGATCATCTATAGATGCAGATGGAAATGAAACATTCTTTTATGCTGATAGAAGTAATTGGAGTAGTTTTAAAGATAGATTAAAAGAAAGATATAAATCATTAAAAGAATATAAAGCTGATGTTATAAGTTCTACAAATGACTATTTAACTTTATTTGATATAGACTCAAGTGTAGAATCTGAGATACTTGAGAAAACTGATATGAGTGCTGATGGGTCTGTAAAAACTACAGAAGAATATGAATCTGCTGCAAATGAAATAGGAGGTGCAACATCATTAAGTAAAGCTAACCGTAAATTTATTGCTACAACAACTAAGCAAATTAAAGATGAATTTACGGGAGATATGATATCTGTTCCTGTTGATTATATTACGGCATATAATGCACTAATGAAAGCTTTATCTGGTATTACAAATCCTCAGATAATGTTAATTAAGTTAAAATTATTTGAACAATCAAATCCAGATGCTAGTGCTATTATTAATGCAATTTTTGATAAGGTAAATTTATCTAATGTTACATTAGAAGATTTTATAAATGGTAACTATAATCTTAAGCAAATAACTAATGCATCATTTTTTCAAGGTATTATAAAAGGATTCTCACAATTTAGATCTGATTACTTATACATTGAAACAGATACAGATAAAGGTCTTGTAAATATATTTAAAGCAAATCATAGAGATGATGCAAGTAGTCAAACAGATGTATGGCAAGAAAATTATACAAGCAAATTAGAAAAATTAAATAATGATCCAGCATTTGTGGCTAGTGCACAAGCTCCTTGGGAGAGTATAAATTTTAATGCTGGTAAAAAAAGAATTTCTGAAAAAGAATTAGATGAATCTTCAAGAAAAATAGCTAATGCAATTTTAAATACAATTGGTATTGATATGAGTTATTTAGCTATTAAATATTTAATACTCAGTAATGGAGTGAGTAATAAGACAAAAGCACAAACAGTATTTGTATCTACATTTACTAATGACTTGTTGGAATTTAATTCAGATGATATTTCTGAAATGTCAATAGCAATTTCTAATCATGGTCTAACAATAAACGGACTTCAAAAAGGAAACTTGTTTTATGATATGAATGAAGAATCTGTTGAGGTTAATGAAGATGATGTAAATATAGAAAGTACAGATGTAAAATCTAAAATTAAAAAACTTGCACAGGTAAATGCAATATTTGATTCTAACGTAGGGGCAACTGTATTTAGAAATCCAGAAGGTAAGTTAATCTATGCACATCAAATGCCAACTTATGATTTAGAAAAGGTTGCTGAATTAAATAGTGAACATGCTTTAGATAATCTAATGGAGGGTGATGGATTTCTTAAAACTAATTACTTATTAAACAATGATAAATTTAGACAACTAGCTATAGAAGGTAAATTAAGAATATCTAGAGTTTCAGGTCAGAAACTAGTGGAACTAGATACGGATGATGTAGGAAACTTTAAATCATCTAATGGAATTGACTTAGATAAGAAAGCAACATCATTTGGATCTTCTACACCAAAAGATTTTATATCACAAATGATGAACCTATATTTATCAAATTATAATTCTTTGAATGGTAAGGTTGAAGAAACCCAATATGATACAACAGATGACTTTGGTAAAAAAGTTAATAGACCATTTACAACATCTTTAGTAAACATAACAGTGATAGCTGAATCAAATACTGCTGACTTTATACCAGCACCTATTGTATTTGCTGTTGAGATGGATGATGGAAAATCTGAATTAACAGATGAGTATGTTAACAATATTGAGACTGAAATAGAGAATGAGTATAATAGAATTGACCGTGAGGTAAATCAGAAAGAAGGATATACTGAAGATGATCTTAAAGGTTATAATGATTTTGATCCACAAGATATAAATGATGAAGATGTTAAAGTAGATAGAGCTGCTAAATTCTTTAAAACCAATGAGTTACTAAAGAATAAAACTCAATCAACTCAAGCATTAAGAACAGTAGGTGAAGAGATAAATATTTCAGGAGGACCTTTAGAAATAGAATCACTAGCAACAGGAACAAGTATATTTTTAAGAGATGGAAAGGTTCTTGCTAAACTAGGTCTTAATCAAGGTGAGACAGTGCTATCTCCTATTTACACTTTAAAAGGTGCAGTTCCAACAACAGAAATATATGCTGTAACATATAGAGGCGTACAGTCTGCAGAGACATATGACCTTAATAAAATAAAAGATATATTGGGTAATGATATGTCTGAAGTAAAGAATGCTAAGAATAAATATAGGGTAGACTTTGGTACAGAAACATTTCATGTAAGAACAACTAGACAAAGAGATTGGTTAAATGGTACAGACTTTGGAGTAATAGAAATTGTTCCTCAGTCAGAAATAGAAACAGTAGATACTACAATAGGAATTGTTCCTGTTATTACAGATAATAGTATTATAGATGCTCTTCAAAAAGCTGCAAGAGAAGGAGAAGAAACATATGCTCAAGCTAAAAAGAGAATAGAAGAAGAAACAGGTGTTAATATTAGAGATCTAGTTAAGAGTAGATTGATGGAAGAGTTTGAGGAGTTTAATACTATTATTGGTCCTGGTCAGACTCAAGCTATTAACCAAGTAGATAGAAGACTTCTTACTAAACTAGAAACTGCTGAAGGTAAAACAAATAAGAACACTAACAATTCAATGGATCTATTAAATTTAAAAATTAATAATCCTGATAACCACAATTTAAAACAAATATTCTTTAGTGATTATCTTAATAGATTATCTATAAAGCAAATATTACTTGGTGATGCATCTAGAGGTCTTAAAGATGCTGTTGATGAAATTAAAAGAGCAAAAGCTTTAAATGCTGCAGGACCTAATGCTTCTAGCATTGTATTCTCACCTAATAAATATGATAATGAAGGTAATATAATAGGTGGTCATGGAGTTGAACATGCTGTAAAACACATTAGTCTTGTTACATTAACAGATGTTGAGACTCCTGCTAAGTATGGTAGAACCGGTAGTAATGATAAACCAGTTACTGAAACTGATGCTCAGATGTGGATGACAACTAAAGCATTTAGATATATGATGTTTGGTTTTGGTAGTCTTAATTCTGCACAAGCAAGAATTTTAGATAGAATAGAATTAGGTGAAGATATTAGTATAGATGAATTTTATGGTGCAGGTGTATCAAAACAAGGATATAAAGAACTAGGTGCTATATTAAATTCAAAGAAACTAGTGTATGCTGATGGTGAAGTATTTCTTAAGATGTCTGCATTTGTTCTAACTAAACAATTAGCTTCTGATCCACAAACTGATTTTGAGACAGCTCTTCCTGGTAGAGAAGATATGCATAATCTTAGAATGAAATTAGAACAAATTGAAAGTAGAGGTGATGAAACTATAGCTATTGCTGCTCCTGAGTCTGCTTCTAAAATGATTAAGAAAAATATAATATCCTATGAAAGAGCTTTTGATTCTAATACTGAGTTAGATGCAAAAGATGTAACAGATCTTGATGCACGTTGGATGAGATTACAACAAATAAGCCCATCTAATAAAGGCACAATTATTGACCCAACACAAATAAAACAACTTATCACTAGTGAACAGGATGATAGTATAATGGTTACTATAGGTGGTAAAAAAATGCCTATTGGTGATGTACGTAAATTATATAATAAATCTATAGGTGATAGAGTAGAGATTAAATATTTAAATAGAAGAAACTTAATATTTGATTTTGAAAAAGGTCAAGATGAATTACAAGAAAGTATTAATGCAGGTGAAGTAACAGTAGACCTTCAGTCCTTTTTGGGTTATGCACAAGAAAGTCTATCAACAGCAGGAGCAAGAGCACAATTTTTAGAATTGTTTGAGGTAGACAAAACAGGATCTCCTAAATTTGATTTAAATAATCCTATAACTATAAATAAATTTCAAGAATTATTTATGTCATTCTTTTCAAATGGAGTGCTAAGTGAAAAAGTAAATGGGGAGTCAATTGCTCTTGTGTCTGGTCAGGGTATGAAAGTAATTAAGAAAGTTATTGCTCTTGATGAAACAACAGGTCAACCAAGCAGATGGGAAGTTATTAGAATGGATGACTATGCTAAACTTAAAAATAGACCTGAGATTGCATTTAATAATTGGAGTGATAAAGTAAATAAAACATTTAATGGTATTAAGGTTGGTGATATATATGTGGATGAGTTAAGAGCTAACGTTAGAGATTATGATAAAGATGGAAATCCATTAGAAACAGTTCACTCAGAATTTATGTTACCAGCTTATCATCCAGCATTAAAGAATATTAAACCAGGAGATCCTATACCAGAGGTAATAGCAAAAGCATTTGCCACACGTATTCCTTCACAAGATAAACATTCTGCAATTAATGGTAGGTTAGTTGACTTTATGCCAGTCTTTTATGGATCATCTGGTGTATTTCCAGCAGATCTAATTGAAATATCAGGAGCGGATTTTGATATTGACAAAGTATATACTCAGTTTAAAGAATTCTACATGAAGGATGGAAAGTTTGTAGAATATGGAGCAACGGAAAATGTTAATCAACAATATGAAGAGTATCTAGAATATACAATTAAAGAGTCTAATAAGAAAGGAACTTCTGTTAACATGGCTGTAAAGATGTGGAATACTAGAGGTAATGTTATTGATCCTATTCTTGACAATGATGTAACACTTCCTTCTGAACAAATCATTGGTGCTCTAAGAATATTAGATATGCCAGTTACTATTGAAGAGTTTAAAAACTATAAAAAGAAACATGATAATAGATTACCATATACAGCAGCACAGAGCAATGTAGCTTTAGATGCAAAATATGTATTACTTGGTAATGAAGGAATGACTAAAGGTAGAAATGGTAGACAACATGGTATTGCTTATGAACCAGCAGTATTAGATCCTTTAGAAGATGTATGGAACTTTATACAATCTGAATTACCAGAATTAGCTGAACAAGTGAGTGAAGAAGGAGTTATTGTAGATAATATGGTAGGAATGTTTAAAGCTTGGAAAAATAATAAAGAAGGTGCAGGAGCTATTGGTTCAATTGTAGTACCTAATATAATATTTAATTTATTAAAAGAGTATGACATTTCTTTAAGACAGACTAATAATAAAGGTCTTAGAATCAAAGGAGGTAATATAGAACTTAATGGATATAAGTATAAAAGTTTTAAGGGTGACTATGCAATAGATCCTGAAACTGGAAAACCTCTTACACAGGGTACTAGAAAACAATTTGCAATATCTTCTTTAATTACAGCTGCAACTGATAATGCTAAAGAAAGATTGCTAGCAAAACTTGGTTTGAATAAAGATGCCTTGGCTGTTGTTGGAACATTGTTGAGTGTTGGTGTTGATATTCAAACAGCAATATTACTTATTAATCAGCCAGATATAAAAAAGATGTATGCTTTAGCTGCTAATAAAAATAAAGATACTGATCCAGGAATAGCTGGATTAGTTTCAGATGAAATGTTTCAATTAGAACAATTAGATGATACTGTTAAAAGTAATGCAAAAAAGATAGATGTAACAACAGAATTACTAATGAAACATATTAGAGGTGAAGAATTAGAAAATTATCAGAGATATGCTATATTAAATCAATTTGCAGAAGCTAGAGAATTAAAAACATATGTTGGTAATGTTCAAGCTTTAGTTACTAAAGTAGCAGGGTTAGATAGAGGCATGCAAGAGATGTATGAATCATTTGAAAGAATTGATAAATTAGGAATAGAACTGGGAGTTGTTCAGTTTAAAAAGAATATCAAAATACCTTTTGATGCAAGAAAAATATTTAAAGGTAATTTATTACAATCAAGATATTATAAAATATTTAAAAACATACAGCAACTTACTCCTTCTGTATTTGTTACTGAAACTTTAGAATTTAAGAAAATTTTAAGTACTATAATTTCTAATATAAATCAAAATTCTAGAAGTCCTGAAAGAGTTAGTAAAGTTAATAAAGACATTCTTAGTTATCTTATTGGTAAAGGATATATGACATATTTAAATAATACTGGTAGAGCATTGTTAACTGAGTCACTACAAACTGGAATGATATATGATGAGTTTGCAGGTACTGGTTTAACTATTAATAAAGTAGTTGAGAATATAAGAACGTATATGAAAGATAAAGGTGGTAATGATTTTATAAATAACTTTATATTTAATAAGACTACTAAGAATCCTAATAATAAATCTGGTGTTAATCAAGCTGTTATGAATACATGGAGTAAATTATCACCTAATCAAGTAACGGGATTACAAAATAGTTTAAGAGATTTGTATGCTGAAGAAGCAATAAGAGCAGACGTTATTCATATGATTCATTATCTACTAGTAAAAGATGGATTACAATATAGTCAAGGATCTTTTTTAAGTATAATTCCTGCTCCAATGTTAGATGAAATATTAACAGTAACAAAATCAATTAATGATGTGTTTAACAATAGAAAAATTTCTAAACAACAATATAAAAATCTATTTGGTATAAACTTTACTGAAATAATAAATGAAATAACAGAAGGCTATTTATCAAGTAGATCTAATATATACTTTTTACCTGAAGTAAAAGTTACAAAATTTGGTGTTCAAAAATATAGTAAAGGATTTGAAGGTAAAAAACAAGCAAATAAACCAATCATCTATGACGAAGATGCTGGGACTCTAGAGATTAGATTATTTAAATTACGTGGTAGAAAGAAGAAAACTAAAAAAGGAAAACATAAAGAAATTCCAAAAGGATCTACTTTTGAAAAAGCATTTATAGGAACTGGCGTTCAATTAGTAGAACAAACAATTAATGGTAAAATTGTAAAAGTAATGGTACTTCCTTTAATAAAAAGAATGAATGTAGGTACTAAAAGGAAACCTGACTTTAGAACATTTAAATTAGATGAGGTTTATTCATCAAAGAAAATTGAAAGCTCAGAAATATCAGATCCAAGCTATACACCTCAAATGATAAACTATGATCAAGACTTTGGAATTATAACAGGACACAGGGCGGTATATAAAGAATTTAAAACACTAGGATCTATGCAAACTAATGCTATGGGATTTGTATATGGTCCAAGATCTACATATGAGTACCTACAAGAAGAGCAGGAAAAAAATGATGCTGCTATTAATGATGGTACACAAGATTCTATGCTTGACAAAATAGCAAATCAAAATCAGAAACCTCCAAGCATTGTTGGTCCAGGAACTAATACATCTATTGTTGCAACAAATGATGCTGTAACAGTTGTGGAAACAAATGCAGATAATCAAAAAGTTCCTGTATCTTTGTCAAAACTTGAGAAGATGAGTAAAGAAGGACAAACGCAGTTAGAGTTTGATGATGATGATTTTGTAATGCCAAACGCAATGATACCAGAAGGAAGGGGTGTGACATTTACAAAAGATATGGCAATAGGGAAAGAAACTAAAGAACCTGGTCAGAATAAAAAACTAGAAGACTGGTATAATGATTTAACAAAAATACAGAAGGCTATGTTATCTAGACCATTTAAAGAAGGTGGTGCAGATATTTCTACAGCTGAAGAATTAATAAACGATTTCAATGATTCAAAAGTTCTATTTAATGAAGATGATTACATGGAGCAATTAAAAAAATGTTACACTAATTAAAAATATATGGCAACTTGTTTTAATAAAAATACAGCTGAGTACAAAGCTTTACAGGGAAAATACACTAACCCTATCATTATAGATAGTATGATTTCCTCATGGCAAAAAAGTAATAATTCTGATTTAATACCTACAATAGTTCAGGTAGATAAATATGTATCTCAAAAAGAAGCATTGTTTAGTTTAAAGAAAAAGTCTTATGCTAATTCAGTACTTAATAATCTTAAAGATGCAAAGTTAATAAGTATGTATGAAGGTGATTGGTATATTAATAGAACTGTTAGAGATACTCCTATTACTATTGGAAAACCATTTGGAAGACCAGAAGCTAGTAGACAAATTGCTGATTTAAATAAATTAAAAGTACAGAGGTTGTTAGATTTTTGGAATATCCCACAAGAAACTGTATCAATTCAAAGAACAAAAAATACATATAGAGTAAGCATTAACGATAATATGTTTACTAAAAAAGATGTTATTGCACAAGATAATAATAAAGATCATACACATGTTTTAGATATTATACAACACATGAGTTCTTTATTTCCTCAATTAAATATTCAAGTTGTAAGTGTTAAAGAAGCAGAAGAATATTATAATACACTAACTGAAGAACAAACTAAAGGGATAAAATTTAATAAAATAAACAGTTATTATGTTAGAGGTAACGTAATGATTATTAAAGGAAGAGTAACACCAGAGACTGCAATAGAAGAAGTGTTACATCCTTTTGTTGATGCAGTGTATCTAGAAAAAAATAACTTATTTAATGGTTTATTGTCAGAGGCAAAAAAAATGTTTCCTCAATTAGATGCAGAGATTCTTTCAGCCTACAATGACAAGAGGGGGTTTAATCAACGTGATAGAGATCTTGAGTTAGTTACACAAGCATTATCAAGACATTTTAAAAGTGAATATGAAAATGAACCAACTGAAAGTTGGAAAAGTAAAATATCTCAGTTATTAAAATTTTTATTAGATGCTATTCAAGATCTTAGTTCTTTTATATCAGGAAAAAGATTAAAGATGGGGGCTAATGCTTTAAATTCAAATAACACTTTATCAAGTATTGCCAAGTTATTAAACACCAGTGACTTAGAATTTAAATTTACTAAAGATTCAGTAATTGATAGAAAAGCAAAATTTTCTTTAACACCTGAATTAAAGAATGCAGTTAAAGAATATAAATCACAAACTAATACAGCAATTCAAGATGAGATAATAGATAAATTATTTCATGCAGCTGTAGAAAATAAAGAACAAAAATTTCAAGATTTTACAGTAGGCAGCACTCTAACTGGTACTGATACTCAGTTAGTTGTATTAGATAAAGAAAGTCATACATATATTAATATAGAGACAGGTGAACTCTATGGTTCTGTTACCACTAAGATTAAAGGTGGTATGAAGGATCCTGAAAATATATATAAAATTAATAGAGATATAGGTAATGATTTTGATGCTATAATGGAACATATAACCATGTTAAGTCCAAAGGCAAACGTGATAGCTGATGACCTGTTGCCAAAAATGATTGTGTTAAAGAAAGAAGAAGTTCAAAAAGCTATTGATCAGATTCAAACTATTTTAAATATGTATAGAAATAGTGGTGCAGTTATTATACCACAAGTTGTTATATCAGATGGATCATCAGAAACGGCTGGTACTATAGATTTATTAGCTATAAATAAAGATGGGTCATTACAAATTATTGATTTAAAGGTTAGTAAAAATTCTGTTCAAGAAGATTTATATGATAAACCATATCCTGTTAATGAGGGTAGTGTTTTTTATGACTCAACACTATCAGACAAAGATCAGCTTAAAATGTCTACACGTATGCAACAAAGTATGCAAGTTAATACATATAGACGTATTCTAGTTAACATGGGTTATAATGTTGACTTTACAGGTAAAACAATTCACTTCCATGTTGACGTAACAGGTAAAGGAAAAAAACAAAAGTTTAAAGGAACGTTTAGATTAGATGGGGAAATAAATCATCCATCATCACAAAATGCTTCAAAGATAAATGATATTGTTCCTCTTAATCAGGACATACAACATAAGGAATCTATGAAAGAAGAACCTTATGTTAATGAGGAAGAGGCAAAACCACAAGATGATGTAGTTGATGATTTAACTTATCAAGGCCTAACTTCTACTACTAGAGCATATAAAGAAAAATTAGTTACAAGAAGAGATGCACTAGAGATGTTACAAGATAGAGAGAAACAATCTTTTGAAACAGAAAGAATGATAAATCTTATTGACAGAGCAATTAGTGATATAAACGCATCAATGTTATCTGGTACTGTAGATGTAGTATATGAAGAATTACTACAGCAATCAATAGATGAAATGGATAATTTTATAGACTTTGTTAATGATCCAGTAAATATAAATAGTATTGAGTACATTGATAAAGTAATGAATATGGAGTCTGTTATTAATATGTATAAAGGATTAGATGTAGTCCCACTTCCAGATGGAGTTTCTTTAGGACACAAAAAAGAGTCTTTAAGAAACACTTTAAAGAATAAGATATTAGAAATAAATGGAAGTACAGACAAACAAGATGGACTTATTAATGAAGGGATATATAATTATGTTAGAACAATATATGTAGAGAATACAAATAGAACAGATCTTACTGATAATGAAATAGATAAGATAATGAATGAGATGGTTGATACTAATGTAATTGATTTTGGTACTTCTGATCTTGCTACTAGTAGAGACCCTCTATCTCAATTAATGGATAAACTATATAAGAGACATGTTCAGAAATCTTTAGATGCAATTGATAATAGAAATGATCAGATAAGAAGATTAGCTTCAAAATTGGAAGCTCTATCTCCTGGTGGAAAAGTTGATTATAAATACATGTTAGTTTTTGATAAGGAAGGAAAGTTTACTGGTAAGACTGTACAAAAGATTGGTTATCAATATGATGCTCAATGGAAAGATGCTAGACAGAAACTATATGAAGCAGATGGAACCACTTGGAGAGAGTATATACTTAAAGATAATGTTGAAGACTATACAAAGGAAGAGCTTGCTCAGAATATAGAATTAGCTTTAGCTAGAAGAGAGTACGGTAAATTTATGTCTGCAGAAGATAAAGTAAATGGGGTACGTGATGATGGTGATTTTCATAAATATACAGATGAGTATAAAGGTGCACGTGAACAAGTTGCTGTGTGGATATCATCAGGTAAAAGAGGATATTGGAAAAAGAAAGCAAGTGTTACTCAAAGAAGATATGATGCATTTACAGCTAAATATCATCAAACTAATGCAGTACAATATGCTAACGAAACAAACGGTGAATTAGATGGTACAATTACAGTTACTACTAAAGACAATATTGTAAAAAGAGACTACATAGAAAAGAGAGAGAGAAGTTCAAATAGAACTGGAGCACAAAACATGTTAGATCAGAAGTATATTGACCTAATGAATCCTTCTCCTACAAGTGCTTTAGCACAAGCTCAAAAAGAATTTTATTTAATGTGGCAAAAGTTTTTTGAAGAAGACTTACTTTCAAAGTTACCAAAATCTCAACAAGCACAAATGGCAGGAAGATCACCATTGGTTAGAGACAATACACTTAAGGCTGTTAAAAGAGAAGGTAATATTGTTACAGGTTTATGGGGTAAAACCACAAGAGGAATGAAAGATTTATTTACAAAAACATCAAGGCAAGAAGTAGTTAATGTTGATGAGAACGGATACTTCATAGACACATTACCTATATTTTATGTTGGGCGCCCTCAAACAGAAGAAGCACTAGTAAATATTGAGAATGAAATACAAGCATTACAGAAATCATGGAATGATAAAAAAATAAAAGCAGATGCGTATAAACAAAAACTAGCAGAACTACGTGGTAAAAGAAATGCTATACAGTCACAACCATTAGCACATGAAATGAGTTTAGACATGGCAGATAATTTATTAAGATTTTCTACAATGGCTGAGAACTATGAAGTCATGAATGAAATAAAGAATACTTTAAATGCTTTTATGAAGGTAATAGATAATAGAAAATATTCTCCAGATGGAATAAGTAAACTATATACAAAAGTAGGAGGTAAAGAAGTATCAGTGGGAATGGGACGTGATTCAAATATAGCTAAGAGAGCAAGAAAATGGATGCACATGGTATACTATGATAATGAAAAGAAAGCAGAAGGTTTTGCAGACAAAATATCTAAGAATTTAATTTCACTATCATCATTAACATATGTTGGATTTAACATTTGGGGTAACATTAATAACTATGCAGTAGGTAGAATTAATAATGCTATTGAAACAATAGGAGGTAGATACTTTGAGCCTGAAGCAATGTTAAGAGCTACAAAAACATTTCAAGGAGCTGCAATGGAAGACATCATGAAAAAGATGGGTGATAGTTCTACATGGGCAGGTATAACTGGTGGCAAAGGAAAGTATAATAAAATTATTCCTGGTAGTAAATATAATGGTTTAGTTAACTACTTTAGAATGATGGATGATAAGGCGGACATACGTGAGAGTGGTAAGACAGGAGCAAATAAAAAGTTAATAGATTTTAGTTGGGCATACATGTTTCAGGATGGAGCTGAATATAATGTACAAACTAAAGTAGGTATAGCAATTTTAATGTCAACTAAGGTTCAAAAAGTTGATAAAGATGGAACTGTATTAGATGAGATGTCTTTGTATGATGCATATCAATATAACAATAAGACCGGTGAAGTTACTTTAAAAGATGGATATGATACTTTAGTTAAAAGAAATGGTGTTAAGGTAAAAATGGATATGACTCAAAAAGCTGATATTAGAAATAATATACGTGAGGTAAATAAACAAATACATGGTAACTATGCTGATGTAGATAGAGCAGTTATACAGGAACATTGGTTAGGTAACTTAGGTATGCAGTTTCACAAATGGGTTGCTCCTGCATTTAAAGCAAGATATAGAAATGAATATTATGATGAAAATTTAGGTTGGGTTGAAGGAAGATACAAAAGTGCATTAAGCTTTATGGGCTTTTTCTATAAGGAAATGTTTAATGTAAATAAAACTATTAAGAGATTAGAGTATGAGTTTGGAGATGAAAGAGCTGCTACTAAAATTACTGGTATGAAAAGAACATTAGCAGAAATAGGATTAATGTTTGCATCTTTTGTAACAGCAACTGTCTTACAATCTTTATTTGATGATGATGAGGATGGTGATAAATCAATAATGAGAAGAAGATTTGAGAACGCTTTAATCTATCAATTTAATAGACAAGGTAGAGAGTTACAGTTCTTTTATCCTGTTGTTGGATTTAAAGAACAATTCTATATGGCTAAATCTCCTATTGCAGTAACAAGAACATTAGGAGAAATGGGTGATGCATTTTGGAAAACAATTGGTACAGGACTTGCATTGGGTCAAGGAATTGTTAATGAAGATTATAATATAAAGTCAGATAGTGATGTATATTATCAAAGAGGTTATAGAAAAGGTCAATTAAAACTAGCTAAAGAATGGGCAGATATTATACCATTACTATATACAATTAATAGATATAGAGCATATGATACAATGACAGACTTCTATGTTAAGTAATCAAGAAAAACAATGGTATATAGATCAGTATAATAGAAACAGAAACTACATTGATCATGTAAAAAGTTGGGATGAATTAAAGAATAAACTTAACGAACTTCACAAGAACCACCAGCACAAGCAAGTTCACCTTTAAGATCAGTATTATCTTCTATTTCAATTACATTATCTAAATCAATGTCTAATATAGATTTCATTAATCTATTATACTCATCTTCTGTTATATCTTCAAATGGAGCTTGAATATATGATCCTCCATCATAAGGTAAAACAGCTAAACCGTTATAATGTTCTCTGTTATCCCACATCCATTTTCCTGCAGCATCCCATTCATGATCTCTTAAAGAAATAGTTGCAGATACATTGTGTGTATTTGATCCTGATCTATGTCCGGTGTTAACCCATTCAGTAGCAACCTTCTTAACTCTTTCAAGTAATTGAAATGGAGACTCTGTTCTAAGTATAGATCCTTTAGGTGCCATCTGTGGAATACTAATACATGCAGTATCATGAGGCCTAAAATAATCATCTTCTAATAACTCTGGATAATTAATACTTAAGTAATCATAGATTGATTCATTTTTACCAACTCTAATCCTTCTAATATAGTAGTCATTATGCCACGCATGAATACCAGATGATGTTCCTAATGTTAATGATGTTGTGCCAGCAGGTTTAACGCATGTTGTTCTAGCTGCTTTTTTTATCCCTATCAGTTTTGCTACTCTTGAGTTTTCTCTCTTTACTATACTTGCAGCTTCCTTCATATCCAGCTGGAGCACAACGGCACTCCCTATTCCTGTCATTGACACACCTATAAGGGCGTCCTTCTCTGTTGTTCTTTGCCATATTTCTCTTAAATAATGAAAATTAGTATAACCTGCTTGAAGTGTACCAATGAATGCAGCCATTTTAACTCTTTCATTTAGATCTTCTTGTGACTCTATGTTTGAAACATTTACTTCACAAAGGTTACAAAATTGATAAGGACGTAGTGCAATTTCACAACAAGGGTTTGTTCCCCAATCTTTATCATTGTTAAAGTATATACCAGGTTCTCCTGAACCAGACAGTTCAACACGTTTCCATAAGTCCATAAAAAACTCTTTAGTTATTTTATGTCTCATTAATACTGCAGAGTTATTTGATCTACCTCTTTGAGGATTTGTTTCCCACCAATCTCCTGTCTTACATGAAATCATTTTTTCATCATGTGCGCTAAATAAACTAATTAAAGCAGCTCTTCTTATACCTCCAGCTAATACTGCATCTGCAATATGACATACCATATCATGAACTTCTAAACTAGATAATTGACTACCATCATCTTTAGAATCTAACAAACCTTCTAGTTTTAACAAGCATTCTTTAAGTGGCTGAGGACCAGGTGCTTTACCACCTGATGTTACTAACCTAGCACCCTTTGCTCTAATATCAGAATAATCAAATACAATCTTAGATGATCTACCGTTTAGATAAGATTTTATTAATACTTTAACTGCATCAGCCCATCCCTCAATTGAGTCACCAATTAAATATCTTTTAAATCTTTTATCATAAGGTTTATTGATAGGTGGTAGTTTATTAACATGATGTTGTTGAACTGAATACCCAACACCTGTTCCTCCTAATAATAGAAACATAGTTTCACTAAACGAATGAATGTTATCTATAGGAAGGTATGCACAATTATAAACTCTATTAGGACTTATTTCAATAGGTTTACCACCAAATTGCATTGATCTCATTGATGGTAAAACCTTTTTATCATATACAAACTTATATGCTTTATTAATTTCATCAGCTATAGTTGGATATTTTTTTATATGCATACTTTTATTTCTGTCAACTAACTCACTCCATGTTTCTCTTCTTTGTAGTTTAGGTACATATTTTGCATATTTCATATGGACAGTAATGTCACTTAGAATCTTGTTGTTCAAATTCATAATTGATTGATTTTATTATTTTAAAAAGGGTAGTATTAAGATACAGAATTATCTTCTGATATTAAAATTTTAGTGTAGGAAAATGTAAGAAAAATTATACCAATAGCAAATCTCCAAGTAGGATGCCATTCTTCAGTACCTTCTTCCTTAGTTTCATATTGAGATGTAGATATTCCAAGTAGAATTGTATTAGGTAAAAACTCAACAAATAATTGATGTCTTTTCATATGATTATATTTTTTATTTATTATTATTTTTTGTATATTATAAGTGTATATGTTGCAAACATAACAAATATTTATATATATATAACATGGATATTGAAATTATTGGTACTATTATCATTACTGCATTTACCGTTTTAGGTAGTACTGAAGCTTTTAAATTCTATAAGTCCAAATTAACTTTAAAAAGTAAAAGTATGGACTTAAGGGAAGAGCACAAAAGAGATTTGCAAGGTAGAGTTAATAGATTAGAAGTGTTATTAACAGAGTCATCTGGTGAAAAAGATGATCTTAGAGGTAAATTATTAATGTTAACTGAAGAAGTTGCCACATTACGTGAAAGAGTTAAATTTCTTGAGTTTGAAAATGAACGGTTAAAAATAACTAAAATATAAAATCATGGCAAAAAAAGAATCTAAATCAAAACAACACACAAGAGACCTAGTAGCAGGTATGGTTTCAAGTAATTCACAGTCTAGAACTCCTGTGTCTTCACTATACCAAAAGAAAACAAAAGTAAAAGCTGCTGCTTCTTCAGGAGCATCTAGAAATAAAGGAACAAGACAAGAAAATAAAAACAATCCTAATAGAATGCCAGAGAAATTTTTGTTAAGTGTAACAAATCCTGGCAATAGACCATTAGCACCAACAGCACCTAATGCACCTGCTAAAGTTGCTGCAGCTTCACCTTTACCTATGTTAAATAGTAGAAACTATAAAGGTTATAATGATGAAACCAGAAGTTTTGGTAGAGATTCAATAGGTAAAGAAAATGCGGCTTTAAGAGCATCACAAGAAAAACAATTTAGTACTCAATCAGCAGCTTATTCACGATTTCAAACTCAACAGTCAACTTATAATACACGATTAGCTAGCTGGAATGCATCTATGGCTACATATAATAATACAACTCTTCCTAATTGGACAAGGGCTAATGAACAGTATACAACTAATAGTAATAAGAATACAAAAACAACTAGTAAATATAATAAAGATATAAAGAACTTTTTATCTTCATTAGGTGGTAAAAATAAAGGTGAAGTATCACTTAAAACTGCAGCAAAAACGAGGGGAGCAAGAAATACTAATACTAGATTAGGAGGAGCTAGATCTTAAAATAAAAACTATGGAAGATCAAAAACAACAAATGATGAAAATGATTGCTGCTAAACGTCAGCAAGAAATGCAACAACAGCAACAACCTAATCCTATAGCTCAATTAGTAAATGCTTCTGCTAATGCATCTGCAAATAGAACTGCAGAAATGATGGCTCAACAACAAGCTGTGCAACAACAACAATTTCAAATGATGATGCAACAACTAGAGGTGAAAAATCAAATGCTTGAACAGCAAAACACTTTAATGCAAACTAAAATTCAAAAAGATGAATTGATTAATAGTGCTAGAACAACAGCTAGTGCTAATCAAAGAGCAGTGTCATCACCTAAAAAGAATGGAGGAGCTAATAAGAAAAAGTTTATTATTGGATCTAACGGTAGTGTAGCTACTGTAGGTGGTGGTGGAGGTCAAATGAAAATGGGTGGCCCATGTGGTTTACCTGGAGGAAGAAGTGATATGAAAAGAAAAAGAAGATAATGACTAAAGAATTAAATGAAGATAGTGGATTTAAGGTAAGTATTAAAACTCTATTAGGTATAGGTGCAGGAATGGCAACTCTTATAAGTATGTGGTTTATGTTACAGGCAGATATAGCTGAAGCTAAAACTTTACCAGAACCTCCTCCACAAGATGTAACTAGAATGGAATTTGATATGAAAGATCAAAATATAAGACAGTCAATAGAGCATACAGAAAAAGCTGTTGATGAAATAAAAGAAGATCTAAAACGAATGGAGGATAAAATAGATAAATTAAGATAATAATAAATTTAAAAATTAGAAAATATGAGTGCAACAGTAAACACAACATTGACAATAACGTCAAGTAATTTAACATCAGATGTAATATCATTAACTTTACCAACTACATTACTTTCTGCAGTTCAAGGAGGAATGACAAGAGTAAAATTAGCAACAGCTGCAATTGCAGGGGCAACTGTTCTTGCAACAGCTGAACAATATGCAGCAGGATCAAAATTATGGGTATACAATCCTTCTACAACTACAGATGGTACAGAAAGAATTCATATAAGTTTAGATGAAGCAACTTCTTTTTGTACTCTAAAAGGTGGTGACTGGGCTGTAATTCCTTGGACAGGTACTGCTAATGCAGGAGATTTAGATATTGAAGCTTATGGTCAAACAGCAGCAGGTCAAGTATTAGAGTATGGAGTATTTGGAGTATAAAATTAAAAATAATAATTAACAATTTAAAATAAAAGAAAATGGCACAAGTAAATATGA
>TARA_R110001606_G_scaffold211681_1_pt1 | contig 30809 bp, 28 predicted proteins | sample TARA_R110001606 | Tara Oceans TARA_R110001606 (sample SAMEA4398315) | marine metagenome | biome: Polar Biome; feature: [SRF] surface water layer (ENVO:00010504); material: water (ENVO:00002006), including particulate matter (ENVO:01000060) such as... | depth 5 m
AAACCAACAAGAGGGGCTGGAAGGAAACTTCCGGCCCTTTTTTATGGCCGCGCTGGAAGGGTTTTGAACTTCTGTTCGAGAAAGCCGGTGAATAATTTTGTCCGTGCAGGCAACACCGGTGAAGCGGGTCGCACCGCCCAGACGTCCCAGTCCGGCAAGATGCGATGCTCGGGCAACAGGATCGTCAATCGCCCGGACTCGAGATGGTCCTGAACATCCCACAGCGACTTCATCGCTATTCCCAGGCCATCCAGAGCGGCTATGGCGACCGCCTCTCCGCTGTTGCTCTGAAATGATCCGGACACCGCTATTTTCTTCTGCCTCTGGTCGGGCAATTGAAAAAGCCAGTTCTGACCGCTGCCCTGCAATATGCAGTTATGCTTTTTGAGATCATCCAGACTTGCGGGCATTCCGTGTCTCGCAAGATATCGGGGCGATGCAATGAGCGCCCGGGGACTCTCCGCCAGTTTGCGCGCACGCAGACTGGACGGCGCCAGTGCGCCCACCCGGATGGCCAGATCAAAGCCTTGCTCGACAATATCCACGACATTGTCAGACAGGTGGAGTTGCACTTCCGCTTCGGGGTGATCGGCCATGAATTCAGCGATATGCGGGGCGATATAGCGATGGCCGAATGTCGATGATGCGGTGACCCGCAGCAAGCCCTTGATCCGCGTCTCGCCTCCGGAGATGTCGAGCCGCGCTTCTTCTACCGCGTCGATGATCCCCTTGGCGTGAGTCAGGAAGCGCTCGCCATCCAAGGTCAGCGTGACTGACCTCGTGGTGCGGTTGAGCAGGCTGACGCCAAGACTGGCTTCCAAGGCCTGCAGGCGCTGCGTTGCCGTGGCGGGAGAAAAGCCGAATTCTTGCCCCGCCTTGCCGATCGCACGCAGTGCAGCCACCCGGAGAAATAATCGCAGCGAAAGAAGATCCCAATCCATTATTTGAATATATCAAATAGTGATTTCAAAAACTAACCAATTATTCATCCAGAAGAATATTGTATTGAAACCCCACAGCCGGCGGACCGGCGTCAGAAAAAGGATACCAGATATGAAAGCCATTGGATTAACCCGCTACCTGCCCATCGAAAATCCGGAATCCCTGATCGACGTGGAACTGGACAAGCCGGTCGCCGAAGGCCGCGATATATTGGTCAAAATTCACGCCATCGCGGTCAACCCGGTCGATGTAAAAGTACGGGCGCCCAAGGATGACGTCGAGGAAACGCCCCGCATTCTCGGATGGGACGCCGCAGGTGTCGTGGAGGCTGTTGGCGCGGACGTCACCCTGTTTAGTCCCGGAGACGAAGTCTATTATTCCGGAGATATCACGCGGTCTGGCGCTTATGCCGAATATCAGCTGGTGGATGAAAGAATTGTCGGTCGCAAACCGAAATCGCTCGACTTTGCCGCCGCAGCCGCTTTGCCGCTAACCACCATCACCGCCTATGAAGCCTTTTTCGAACGGCTCGGTCTCGACCGCGACGGCGGCAACAAAGGCGAGACAATATTGATCATTGGCGGTGCCGGCGGGGTTGGCTCTATTGCGATCCAGCTGGCAAAAGCCGCTGGTCTGAGGGTGATAGCAACCGCTTCCCGCGAAGAGACATCGCAATGGGTGCGGGACCTTGGCGCCGATCATGTGATCAATCACCGTGAATCGCTGCGCCCGCAGGTCGAGGCGCTGGGGCTGCAATATGTCGATCATATTGCGATCTTCAACCATACCGACGGCCACTGGGATGCGGTTACCGATTTGATCCGGCCACAGGGACTGATCGTGACGATCGTTGAAAATGAAAAGCCGCTAAGCCAGGATGTGCTCAAGACCAAGGCCGCGGGTCTGGTCTGGGAATTCATGTTTGCCCGTTCTATGTTCCAGACGCCCGACATGATCGAACAGCACAAATTGCTCAGCTATGTCGCCGATGAAATTGACGCCGGCCGAATTCGTTCGACCGTCAATGAAGTGTTCACCCCGATCAATGCCGAAAATCTACGCAAGGCTCATGCGTTGCTGGAAACCGGAAGGGCGACCGGCAAGATCGTGCTCGAGAATTTCGGTTCCTGAAATAACCCGACGAAAAGGACATAGAATGACATTGGTAATCAACGCCCATATCCACGCCGTAGCCGAGAAACACGATCTGGTGATCGCCGAACTTGATCTGCTGCTCGCCCCCACGCGTGCCGAGAAAGGCTGCATCTCCTACATCCTCTATCAGGATAATCTCGACGCGAACCATTTCATGTTTCAGGAAGAATGGGAAAGCCGGGAACTTTGGCAGGACCATATGCAAGGGCCGGGATTGCAGCGCTGGTCTGAAAAAACCGCCGGAGCTGTTGCCGAGTTCACGCTCTACGAGATGACCGAGGCGGGCTAGAAATTATCGAAATGATATGGGCTGGAAGGAAACTTCCGGCCCGTTGTCTGTCCGCTGCTAGCAGCGTCGACGACGCAATTTGGTTACAATAGCTATCATCCACGCTTTCGCCTTGGTATAGCCCGCTGCTCAGGAGATGGAGCCCGGCCAGTGCCGGGTAGTGTGAGGGATAACGCGCTATGGTCTGCAGCACCTTCGAGCTTTTCAAGATCGGCGTCGGGCCTTCGAGTTCGCATACGATGGGACCGATGTCGGCGGCAGCGATGTTCGTGGAGCGGCTGGCGGAGACCGGCAAGCTGGCCGGGGTGACACGGCTGGAGACATTGCTTTTCGGGTCGCTGGCGCTGACCGGCAAGGGGCACGCGACGGACCGGGCGATTCTATTGGGGCTTTCTGGCCAGCGGCCGGAAAATATCGAGCCGGATGCAGCAGATGTCCTGGTGGAGCAAATCCGCTCCCTTGCGAAAATAAGCCTGAACGGCTCGCATGACATCGCCTTTGACGAAGAAACGGATGTGATCTTCGATGAGAAGAAGCGGCTCGATTTCCACAGCAATGCGATGCGGTTCAATGCCTATTCCGGCGGCGATATCATCGACACGCGGGTCTATTATTCCGTGGGGGGCGGCGCGATCCTCGACGAGGACCAGATCGGCAGCAACAATCCGGAAAGCGGATTGTGGGATGTGCCGCACCCTTTCTGCTCGGGCGCCGATTTGCTCAGGATTGCAGAAGAAAAAGGGCTGTCCATTGCCGATATCATGCGCAACAACGAGCGCACGGGAAAATCCGATGACCAGATAAGCGCCGATATTCGCGCCATTGCCGATGCGATGTCGGCCTGTATCGATCGCGGCATTTTGCAGGGCGGTATCTTGCCGGGCGGCCTTCGGGTCAAACGCCGTGCGCCCCTGATCCACGCCCGCCTGATGGAGCGTCAGGAACGCGCCTTGTCCGATCCGCTGACCATTTTGGACTGGGTCAATCTCTGGGCGCTGGCGGTGAACGAGGAAAATGCCGCTGGCGGCAAGGTGGTGACCGCGCCAACTAACGGGGCTGCCGGGATCATCCCGTCGGTGTTGCGATTCTATGAAAGATTTGCGCCAAAGGCCGATGCAGCGGGCGTCGAGACTTTCCTTCTGACAGCAGCGGCAATCGGTTCCCTGTTCAAGGAAAATGCCTCGATTTCCGGCGCTGAAGTCGGCTGTCAGGGCGAAGTCGGTGTTGCCTGTTCGATGGCGGCGGCCGGACTGACCGCAGCCTGGGGCGGGACTCCTCTGCAGGTCGAAAATGCCGCCGAAATTGGCATGGAGCATAATCTTGGCCTGACCTGCGATCCGGTCGGCGGGCTGGTGCAGGTGCCGTGTATCGAACGCAACGCGGTCGGTGCGGTCAAGGCGATCGAGGCCGCTCGCCTCTCGATCCTCGGCGACGGCACCCATCGCGTCAGCCTCGACGAGGTCATCGAGACGATGCGCAAGACCGGACTGGATATGAGCGAGCGCTACAAGGAAACTTCGCAAGGTGGACTTGCCGTCAATTTGGTGGAATGCTGACCAAAACGGGAGGAATATCGATGAAAAAGCTGGGCCTGGGTCTGATGATATTGATACTGTTCGGGGTGGGCGTTGCCCTTCTGTTTCAGGAGCAAATCGGGGAGCGGCTCTTTGCCCGCGCGGTTGAAACAGCGGTGGCGCGCGATGTCCTCGGCGATCTGCCAGACGGCATGCACGTGGCGCTTTGCGGCTCCGGTTCGCCGCTGCCCGATCCGACCCGTGCCGGTCCCTGCTCTGCGGTGATCATCGACGGCAAGATGTTCATTGTCGATATCGGCGGCGGCGCGGTGCGCAATCTGGGCCTGATGGGCCTCAATCCCGGCGCGACCGAGGCGCTGTTGCTGACCCATTTTCACAGCGATCATATCGATGGCATGGGCGAATTGATGCTGCAGCGCTGGGCTGGTGGTGGTCGGGAAGCTCCATTGCCGGTGATTGCGCCGGAAGGAGTGGAGGCAATCGTCGATGGTCTGAACGCGGCTTATGCGGCCGATGTGCAATATCGTATCGCCCATCACGGCGAAGCGACGATGTCGTTGACCGGTGCTGGCGGGGCAGCGAAGCCATTTGCTCTTCCCGACGGGCCGGGACAGATGGTTGTTTACGAGAAGGATGGAATCAAGATCACCGCCTTTTCCGTAGCCCACAAACCGATCTCACCCGCGGTCGGCTATCGCTTCGATTATCAAGGCCGCTCGGTTGTGTTCAGCGGCGATACGGTGAAACTGCCGATTGTTGCAAAAGCCTGCAATGGCTGCGATCTTCTGGTCCATGAAGTGCTGAATGCCGAGATGGTCGGCACGCTGGAAGCCGCCTTTGAAAAAGCCGGGCGCAAGCGGCTGGTCAAGATCATGGCGGATATCCCGGATTATCACACGACGCCGGTTGAAGCGGCTGAAACGGCTCAGGCCGCGAAGGCGAGAATGCTGGTCTTTTCGCATATCGTGCCGGCTTTGCCGCTCGGCTATCTCGACGCCTATTTCATGAAAGGCGCCGATGTCGCTTATGATGGCCCGATGATACTCGGCAAGGACGGAATGCTGTTCAGCCTTCCCGCCAATAAGGATAGTATCGAACAGGGCGATTTGCTTTAATTTGCCGACAATTCCTGTGCTCCTGCGCAGGCGGGAGCCCATCTCCTGAAATTGCGTCTAAACGCACAAGCGGGAGATGGGCCCCGCCTTCGCGAGGGCACGACCATGACCACAAACCGTTTTTGGCAACTGAACAGACGCCCCGAAGCACAGGATGTGTCGGGCTCGCTTTCGCTCGAAAGCGAATCCATGCCGGAGCTTGCCGATGGCGAAGTGCTGGTCAGAGCGGCTTATCTGTCGATGGACGCCGGCACCCGGATGTGGATGACAGAGCGCGAGGACAGCTATCAGCCACCGCTCGAGCTGGGCACGAAGATGGTCGGTCTGGTGCTCGGCCATGTTGCAGCCTCGCGCCATCCCAGCTTTGCCGAGGGCGATCTGGTGCGCGGCTTCGGGCAATGGGCCGAATATAGCGTGTTACAACCGGAGCTGGCAGGGCTGGTGAAGGTCGATGACAATATCGACGACATCAAACAGCATTTCGGGGTGCTTGGCTTCAACGGCTGGACCGCGCTGTGGGGCATACAGGAAACCGCGGGTGTGAAGGCCGGTGACAATGTACTGGTTTCTGCTGCTGCCGGGTCGACCGGCGTGCTGGCTTGCCAGGTCGCAAAGATTCTGGGTGCCAATGTCTATGGTCTGGCAGGTGGGCCCGACAAATGCCGCTGGCTGGAAGACGAGCTCGGCATCACCAAGGCGATCGATTACAAGAATGACGATATTGCCGCCGAACTGGCGAAGGTCGAAGGCGGCATCAACGCCTATTTCGATAATGTCGGCGGGCCGATACTGGATGCCGTCCTGCCCAATATGGCGCTTTACGGCCGAATCGCGCTTTGCGGTCTGCTCGCTCAATATGAAGGCGACGGGCGTGGACGCGGGCCGGAACAGTTCGACCAGATATTGATGAAGCGGTTGCGTATCGAAGGCTTTTTCTCGCCCGATTTTGCCGATCAGGGCGAACGGCTGACGTTGGAGCTGAAGCAATGGCTCGACCAAGGCCTGATCGACACGCCATTCGATGTCACCGACGGTATCGAGAATGTCCTGACCGCTTATGGGAAACTGTTTAGCGGCGGCAATATCGGCAAGGTGCTCGTTAAAATCTAGGCCTTGGCCTGCCGGAAGCGCAATCCCCAGAGCGACAGTCCCATGATGGTCAGCGCATAGATCATCGCCATGGCAGAAATGCCCGACCACCCGCCATATTCATAAGTCGCCGCGCCGAGCCAGCTGGATATGCCGCCGCCGATAAACATGATCACGATATAGATGGTCATCAGCCGGGTCCTGATTTCCGGCGCGCGGCTGAACAGGATCGTTCGGCTGCAAATATCGACCGATGCGCCGCCAATGGTGTTGAAAATAACCGCGACCACCAAAAGCCAGAGATTATCGCCGGCAAAGGGGAGCAGGCAGACACCGACCAGCTGTGCAAGAGAGAAATAGATGCGCGCGCGTTCGGCTCCGATACGGTCTGCGAACCGGCCGGCAAAGGGTGAACCGAATACATTGATTATGGCGATGATCGCCAGATAGCCAACGGTGTCGACACCATAGCCGTTGCGCGGCAAATGCAGGCCAATTGCCAGCCAAAGCGCCAGAAAAAGTCCGAAGGAAAGCGCCTGTATCAACCCGCCGAGCGGTACCTCCGGCAGGGATTTCATGATCGGCCAAAGCGACCGCAACAATTCGCCGTAGCGCGGTGGCTCCACACCGGAGGGTTTTTCATCCCGCCTGCGCTCCATGATCAGCGGCAATAGGATCACCAGCAACGCCATGCTCGCCACCCCGACCCAATAGGCCGATCGCCAGCCGAAATAATGGCCGAGCAAGCCGCCGCCGACCCGGCTGCCCAATATTCCCAGTGTCACACCCGCAGTCATGATCCCGGTAACATGGCCGATCCGTCCGGGCGCAACCCGCCGGGTCACATAAGCGGGCAGCAGATAGGGCGCTATGGTGACAAAGCCGAGCAAGGAAGACGCGACGACAAATGTTGTAAAGCTTCCGGATAGCGCCATCGCCAGCATGGCGAGAAATTGCCCGGCGACAAATATGGTCACCAGCTTGCGGTTGTTGATCCGGTCACCCAGCGGCAGCAGCAATAATATACCCAGTGCCAGGGCTATCTGGTTGAGCGCCGGAGCCAGCCCGATGGTCGCGCCGCTGACCCCGAATTCTTCGGCAACCGGCGTGATCAGCGGATGGATATAATAGCCATTGGCTACCACCGCCGCCGACGACAGCGCGAAGAGGAAAAGTTTGAGTTCGCTGATGCGGTTGGGCGCATCGCTTGCGATGGGGTCTGGTCTGCTCATTTCCGTGTGCGCTTACGCGATAAGCGCAAAAGCGGAAATCAAAATTCCCAAACTATTGCCTATCAATAATATCTGCGAGATCCGAGGCCTGCTTGTCATAAACCCGCTCACGCATCAGGGTGAGCGTTTCGGGTCTGGCGACGTCGGGGTGGCCGCTATTGAAGGGCGGGTGCGGATCATATTCCAGACTGAGCTGGATCGATTCGGCCATCGGTCGCCCGGCAATCTCCGCAACCACGGTCAATGCAAAGTCGATGCCCGAGGTCACTCCGCCAGCGGTAATTACGTTGCCATCCTGTACCACGCGCGCTTTTTCGTGCGTTGCCCCGAATTTTTCGAGCAGACCGGTATAGGCCCAATGGCTGGTGGCGCGCTTGCCCTCCAGCAAACCCGCCGCGCCAAGCGCAAGCGAACCCGTACACACCGAGGTTATATATTTCGCTCCAGCGGCCTGATCGCGCAAAAATTGCAGCGTGGCTTCATCCTGAATCACATCTCTGATGCCAAATCCGCCAGGGACGCAAAGCAGATCGGCTTGCGGGCAATTGGCAAAGCTGGTCGAGGGCAGAATGGCAAAGCCGCTATCCGTCTGTATCGGCTTGATATCTCTCGCCGCAGTGTGGACCACGGCACCGGGAATGCGGCAAAGCACTTGCGCCGGACCGGTGAAATCCAGCTGGGTGATGCCGTCAAACAGCAGGAAGACAATATGGAAGGGTTTCGGGCTGTCGGTCATGGGGCTACTCCAAAGTTCGAGATGTGCCCAGGCGATCGGCTGTAAAATCCGTCCGCTCCCCGATGGTATGCCATCCTGATCTCGCCAGTCACGAACAGCCGTAATGTAACAGAAAATGCGCACGGCAACAAACCGGAACTGGCGCCGGCCAGAATATATTCATGCTTTCCATGCTAGATAATATGGATGGATTATCTGACGGAATATGGCTGGCAGGAGCGCGCCAAATCAATGGCGGGCGTGATCGCCCTTCATGCCGTCATCGGCTATGCGCTGGTCAGCGCTATGGGTATGGAAGTTGCAAAGACCGTGACGGCAAGTTTCAAGGTCATCAATGTTACGCCTCCGCTGCCACCGGAGCCTGTCCCTGCCGAGAAACCGGCGGAAGCCGTGGAAGAGGCGTCCTCGCCAGAAAATCTGAAGGCCGCGCCAACCCAGATCGTGGCGCCGATACCCGTGATCAAACTCGATATTGAATCTCCTGTGATTGCAGCACCGGTTGCCGGACCAGGAGATGAAAACAAAGCCGGTGCCTCTGATCAAGCCGGACCCGGCTTTGGCAGTGGCGGACAGGGCGACGGCTATGGCGGTGGCGGCGTTGTCACCGGGCCGCGCTATCTGTCCGGGACGATCAGCCGCAAGGATATACCGCGATCGGTCTGGCAATCTGGTAATCGCGGCAATGTCGTGGCGCATTTCACCGTTGGCGTTGATGGCCGGGCAAGCGATTGCCGGATCCGGCAGTCCAGTGGTCACCCCGCTCTCGATGCCACCACCTGCAAGCTGATCGAACAACGCTTCCGCTTCGAACCGGGGCGCGACAAGCGCGGCCGGGCGGTGGCGCGCCCATATGGCTGGCTGCAGGAATGGTGGCAGGACGGGCGCGGGCCGCAGCGGGCCAACTGACCCTGCTTTACATGCCCATATATTCGCGTTTGCCGATCGCGACGCCCTGCATGCGCAGCAGGTTGTAAGCGGTAGTGACGTGGAAATAGAGATTGGGCAGGAAGAAGCTTAGCACATAGGTCTGGCCGTCGAGTTCCAACGTCTGTTCCGGCCCGACCGGCATGGTGATTTTCATGTTGGCATTGCCGTCAATCGTCGCGTCATCGGTCGCGGCGACCTTCTCCGCACATTCGGCGATCCGTTGGATCAGCGCATCGAATGTTTCGCCTTCCATCGGCAAACTGGGCAGATCATCGGGCGCTGTGCCGCTCATACGGGCCGCGCCGCGCACGGCAAATTCGGTGATCATCTGGACCTGCCATTTCAGGTCGCTCATATCGGGAAACAGACGCGCGCCAAGATAAGCTTCTTCCGCCGTGCCGGCCGCTTCTGCTGTTTCCTTGGCCTTGGCGAGAACAGTGGTCAGGCCGCGAAATGCCTGAGCGGTCGAGCCTTTGAGAATCTGGGAGAGGGCAGTGGTCATATTGTTTCCTTGTGAAATCGGGTTTCGGGTAAATATCTAGAATATGCCGGCAAGCAGATAGCCGCCCAGCGCGATAAAGCTGCCGAATGTTGCAAACGCGCCAATGGCGCGGAAGGCCTGAAAAATCTTGCCGGTTTCGGCGCCTTGCGATCCGGCGACCGTCGACAGGGCGATCGCGTGCAAGATGCGACCCACTATGAAGACGATGGCGATGATCGCTACGACATTGTTCGGCACTACGGTCATTTCCGCCAGCGCCAGCACAACGATAAACAGTGCGGCATTCTCCGCCAGATTACCGTGCCGCCGGATTTTGCGCTCCAGCGCCGGATCGTCACCCGTGCCCAGATTGATCCGGTTCCGGATGCGGTGCATGCCGACAAGGATCATCAATATGGCCTGCAGGATGACGAGAACGGCGCCTGCGACGGCCGCGATAATCGGTATGGTCATTCGGCAGTCTCCTGGTCGGTTTCTTTATCTTTTGGGGGGCGTGCGGCAGATATCGAGCCAATGCAAGATTTCTAGCGGCTGAAAATCGGAAGTCAAAGCGCTCGATTGCACAGCCTTGGTGCGAATTTGGGCCATGACAATTTGTGCAGGACCGCACCTTCATGGATTTTGCAGAAATGGTGCTGCGCGACAACCGGGCTGTCTTACAGGGGATTTTAGCCGATTAACGCCACGGCAGACGCCGGTCACCGGCGGGACTGCCCCAAATCCGAACAATATCCCTGCCAATTCCGACCAGCGCGTTAACCATTCATCTGCACAGCCGTTCAATATATGTCCGCTATTTGACGTTTTCATGAACACAACAATGTCCAGCTTGTCGCCCGTTCGACAGACCGCCGTCATTTCGGCAATCGCGGCATTGTTATCGGTCGCGTTTACGGGAACCATATATATGCTGTTTTTCGGTATGGACGATCGGTTCTGGGCTGCGATCAACATGTCGTTTTTGATACCCTGGGCGATTACCATTCCGCTGGGCCTCCATATGTCGAAACAGCGGTTCAAGCTTGTCGGTCTAACCAACCGGCTCAAGGAAACCCAAACCGATTTGCGTCAGGCGAACAAGGCGCTCGAACAGCGGGCAAATTTCGACGGTATGACCGGCCTGCTAAGCCGGGACAGTTTTTTCAGCCAGCTCGATGAATTGCGTGTGGATGACCAGGCCAATGTGCTGATGATTATCGACGTCGACCATTTCAAGAAGATCAACGACAATTTCGGGCATCCGATCGGCGACAAGGCGCTGATCCTGCTGGGCGGTGTCTTCCGGAAAATCCTGCGTAAAAATGATCTGGTCGGCCGCATCGGCGGAGAAGAATTCGGCATGTTCCTGCCCGACACCAGTGCGCCGGAAGGCCAGATCATTGGCGAGATCATCCGGCACGAAATCGAGAATACGATTTTCGAACCGCATCATAACATGCGCCATGTGATCACCGTCAGCATCGGTGTGACCGACATCGCCCCGCATCAGGATCGTGCAACCCTTATGGGCAATGCGGATACCGCTCTGTTCACTGCCAAACGGCGCGGGCGCAACCAGGTGGCCCTGTTCGAACCCGGCATGAGCGCCAAGCCGCGTCCCGTTCATGACAGGGTGCAGGATTTCAAACCGTTTGTCGCCCATTCAAATTTCCGCTGAGGCAGAATTTGAAATGACGAAGCCTGCGGGCGCTGCTAGTGCTGGCGGTTATGACGGACCCTACAGACAGCAAACCAAACCATCTCTATCTCGTTGACGGCTCGGCCTATATTTTCCGCGCCTATCACCGCCTGCCGCCGCTGACCAATATACGCGGCGAGCCGGTTGGTGCAGTCTATGGCTATACGACGATGTTGTGGAAACTCGCCGACGAACTCAACAAGGCAGACGGCCCGACTCATATGGCGGTGGTGCTGGACAAGGCGGGGACCAGTTTCCGCAATGATCTCTATGACCAGTATAAGGCCAATCGTCCCGAGGCACCCGAGGACCTGAGGCCGCAATTTCCGATGATCCGTGATGCCACGCGCGCTTTCTCGCTGCCGCTGATCGAGGAAGAAAATGTCGAGGCCGACGATATGATCGCCTCCTACACCAAGGCTGCACTGGCAAAGGGCTGGCATGTCACGATCGTCTCGTCCGACAAGGATCTGATGCAGCTGATCGAACCCAATGACGAAGGCCGGGTCGACATGCTCGACACGATGAAAAATGCGCGGATGAACCGCGCCACGGTCGAAGAGAAATTCGGCGTCGGGCCGGAAAAGCTGGGCGATGTGCTCGGGCTGATGGGTGACAGTTCGGATAATATCCCGGGCGTTCCCGGAATTGGCCCGAAGACCGCGTCGAAGCTGATCAACGAATTTGGCGACATCGAAAGCGTGCTCGCCGCCGCGCCGGAAATGAAAAAATCCAAGATGCGCGACAATCTGATCGAATTTGCCGAGCAGGCGCGTTTGTCGCGGGTGCTGGTTACGTTGCGCGACGATTGTCCCTTGCCCGATACGCTCGAAAGTTTCCTGATCCAGGATATTCCCGACGGGCCGCTGCGCGAATTTCTGGCGGACCACGGGTTCAACAGCCTGCTCAAGAAGCTTGGCGGGGACGGCCATGCCGAACCGCAAAATCCCGATGTTGCGGAAAGTGCCGCGGCCGGACCGGTGGCAAAAATGCCTGACGCTCCCGCAATTGACCGGTCAAAATATGAATGTGTGCAGACGGTTGCAGCGCTCGACCAGTGGATCGCGCGCGCGACCGAACAAGGCGTCTGCGCGGTCGATCTGGAGACCGATAGTCTGGAAAGCGTCACCGCCCGCGTTGTTGGCGTATGTCTCGCCACCGGTCCCAACGAGGCCTGCTATATTCCGCTCGGTCATGGCAGCGGCGATATGTTCGGCGAGACACCGGATCAGATTGGTCTGGACGAAGCGCTGGCCAGGCTGAAGCCGCTGCTCGAGGATGATGCGGTGCTCAAGGTCGGGCAGAATCTGAAATATGATATGGGCGTGCTGGCGCAGCATGATATCCGGATCACCCCGTTTGACGACACCTTGGTGATGAGTTTCAATCTCGATGCGGGCCTGCACGGCCACGGTATGGATGAACTGTCCAAGCTGCATCTCGGTCATGAGTGCATCAGCTTCAAATCGATCACCGGCACCGGCAAGAAGGCGATCGGCTTTGCCGAAGTACCGCTCGACAAAGCGACCGAATATGGCGCGGAGGATGCCGATGTCACGCTCCGCCTGTGGGAAATCCTGCGCCTGCGGATGGTCCCGGAACGGGCAACCCGCGTCTATCAGATGGTCGATCGTCCGCTGGTTCCGGTGATTGCCGGGATGGAAGCCACCGGCGTGATGGTTGATCGTGAAGAATTGGCGCGGTTGTCGAAGACATTTGCCGAAGAAATGGAAAAGCTGGAAGCACAAATCCACGAGTTGGCCGGTGAACCGTTTTCGATTGGCAGCCCCAAGCAACTGGGTGAAATATTGTTCGGAAAGCTTGGTTTGAAGGGCGGCAAAAAGGGCAAGTCGGGGCAATATTCGACCGATGTAACCGTGCTCGAGCGGCTGGCCGGCGATGGTGAGCCGATTGCGCAAAAGGTCGTCGACTGGCGCCAGCTGGCGAAGCTGAAATCCACTTACACCGATGCGCTGCAGGAGCAGATCAATTCGAAAACCGGACGGGTTCATACCTCCTATAGTCTGAGCGGCGCGCAGACCGGGCGGCTGTCCTCGACCGAACCCAATTTGCAGAATATTCCGATCCGGACGGAGATCGGCCGGCAGATAAGACAGGCCTTTGTCGCCGCGCCCGGCAACGTCATTCTTGCCGCCGACTATAGCCAGATCGAACTCCGGCTGGCGGCGCATATCGCCGATGTAGAGACATTGAAGGAAGCCTTTGCCAACGGCGAGGATATTCATAATCGCACCGCGCGCGAACTGTTCGGCGCCGAAGACCGCGACGCCCGTGCCCGTGCCAAGACAATCAACTTCGCTATCCTTTATGGCATCTCGCGCTGGGGCCTGGCCAAGCGGCTCGAGGTTGATCCGGACGAAGCGCAGGCGATGATTGACACTTATTTCGAGCGGTTCCCGGGGATCAACCAGTATATTTCGACGACGCTGCAGTCGGTGAGGGAAACCGGCTATACCGAGACCTTATTTGGTCGCAAAACCTGGTTCGAGCGGATCAAGTCCCCCAATCAGGCGGAACGGCAGGGCAGCGAACGGGCCGCAATCAACGCGCCGATCCAGGGCACCAGTGCCGATATCATCAAGCGTGCGATGGCGCGGATGCTGCCAGCGCTGGCCGAGGCTGGACTGAGTAACGTCCAGATGCTGATGCAGGTGCATGATGAACTGGTCTTCGAATTGCCCGAGGGTGATGTGGAAGCCGCCAGCGCGGTTATCCGGTCGGTGATGTCGGGCGCGGCGGAACCGGCGGTGAAATTATCAGTACCGCTGGATGTGGATATCGGGACGGGCAAGAGCTGGGACGAAGCGCATTAGGCGGCGAGTCAGGTCTTGATCCAGAAGCGGATGAAATAGCCGACCGTACCGACGACCGCCACGCCCATCGCCCAATAAGCCAGCATCCAGAGCAGGCGCTTGGGCAAGGGCGCACCATCGGCGGTTTTGCCGTTGGACGAGAGCGGATCAAAAGCCATTAGTGGTAACCGTCCGATCCGACCTTGCCGCGGAAAACCCAATAGGCCCATGCGGTGTAGGCGAGAATGACCGGCACCATAATGCCCGCGCCGATCAGCATGAACATCTGGCTCTCATAAGGCGCCGCCGCTTCCCAGATCGTGATCCGGCCGGGAATGACGTCGGGCCACATCGAGACGGCAAGACCGACGAGACTTAGTCCGAACAATCCGAGCGCGTAGAAAAAGGGTGCGGCTTCCTGTCGTTTGGACAGGCTGCGGAAAAACAGCACCGAGATGACCAGCGTCGCGAGCGGAATCTGGGCAGTGGCAATGATACCGGGATAGGCGAGCCAGCGGCTATAATATTCTTCCTCGAGAAAGGGTGTTGCAATGCTGACAATACCGATTGCGAGCAGCAGTAATATGCCGAGGCGCCCGGCATAGCTGTAGCACTGGCGCTGCAACGGTCCTTCGGTTTTCCAGATCAGCCAGCAGCAGCCGAGCAGCGCATAGCCAGCCAGGAGTGCAAAGCCGGTAAGCAGGCTGAACGGGGTCAGCCATTCCCACCAGCCGCCGGCATAAGCGCGGCCTTCGACCGTGATGCCCTGCAGCAATGCGCCCAGCGTAATGCCCTGGGCAAAAGTCGCGATGACCGATCCGGCGGTAAAGGCAAAATCCCAGCGTGCGCGGTGAGACGGGTCCCGCCAGCGAAACTCGAACGCTACGCCGCGCAATACCAGGCCCAGCAACATGGCGATCAGCGGCGCGTAGAGCGCAGGCAGGATGATCGCATATGCGAGGGGGAAGGCGGCCAGCAAGCCACCGCCGCCCAATACCAGCCAGGTTTCATTGCCATCCCATACCGGTGCGATGCTGTTCATCGCCATATCTCGGTCCTGTCCCACCTTGAAATTCGGGAACAAGATGCCGATGCCGAGATCAAAGCCGTCCATGATAACATAGACAACAACGGCAAAGGCAATGATGCCCGCCCAGATGACGGTTAGTTCGGTGCCGCTCATGTCGCTGCTCCTTCCTCGTGATCCCCTTCGAGCACCGCCGCTGCAGGAGTGATACCTGCGGAGCGGATGGGGGCATCGTCCGGCGTCGGTTCGTGGGCTTCGGGCGGTTTGGCGGCAAGCTTGAAGATATAGACTATGCCGGCGCCGAAGACGATGAAATAGACGACCACGAAGGCCAGCAACGAAGCGGCAACCGCGGGGGCATCAAGCGGTGCCGCGCTCTCGCTGGTGCGCAGCAAGCCGTAGATGGTAAACGGCTGGCGTCCGACCTCGGTTGTTACCCAGCCGGCCAGCACGGCGATAAAGCCGGACGGCCCCATCACCAGAGCCGCGCGGTGCAGCCAGGGCCAGTCATAGAGTTTCTTGCGCGACCGGGCGAACAGGCTCCACAGGCCGATGCCGAGCATCGCAAAGCCAAGGCCAACCATGATCCGGAACGACCAGAAGACGATGCCGACCGGTGGTTCGTCTGCATCGGGAATCGTATCAAGCCCGGCCAGTGGCGCATTCAGATCATGTTTGAGTATCAGCGACGATGCCTTGGGTATTTCGATGGCATAATCGACGCGCTTTTCCTTGCTGTTGGGAATGCCGAACAGGATCAGCGGCGCGCCATCGGGGTGGCTTTCATAATGGCCTTCCATCGCCATCACTTTCGCAGGCTGGTGTTCGAGCGTATTGAGACCGTGCAGATCGCCCATGAAGATCTGGGTTGGTGCAACCAGCGCCGCCATCCACATCGCCATCGAGAACATCTTGCGGGCACCGGGATTGGTCTTGTCTTTCAGCAGATGCCAGGCACCGACTGCGCCGACCGCGAATGCCGTGGTCAGATAAGCCGCCAGCACCGTGTGGACCAGGCGATAGGGGAAGCTGGGATTCCAGATGATTTCCCACCAACCGGCTGCGGGCACATATTGACCGACCTCGTTGATCGCAAAACCGACCGGCGTCTGCATCCAGCTGTTGACCGACAATATCCAGAAAGCAGAGATGAAGGTGCCGATTGCCACCGCTAGTGTCGCGACAAAATGGAGTTTCCGGCCGACCTTGTTGATGCCGAACAGCATTACGCCGAGGAAACCGGCTTCAAGGAAAAAGGCGGTCAGCACTTCATAGGCCATGAGGGGGCCGATAATCGGTCCGGCCTTGTCGGAAAACACCGACCAGTTGGTGCCGAATTGATAGGACATGACGATGCCGGACACGACGCCCATGGCGAAGACGACTGCGAAGATCTTCAGCCAGTAGCGGTAGAGGTTTGCGTACACGCCATTGTCGGTTTTCAGCCAGAGGCCTTCCAGCACCGCGAGATAGCTGGCGATACCGATGGTGAAGGCGGGGAACAGGAAATGGAAACTGATGGTGAACGCAAATTGCACCCTGGCCAAATTGATTGCGAGATCATTTTCTATCATATCAGGCCTCTTGCGCTCCAAATATCAATATCTGTGTCGGCTTTGTCTTCGCTGTCCGCAATTGCAATTAGTGCAGAATAGGCTTCGTTTTGCGAAAGATAAACATTGCCCGACAATTGTTCGAGAAAATGCGACTGTTCCAGCCGGTCCATCACCGGACCTTTGACTTCCGACAGGTGCAGCGAAATGCCGCCATCCTCGAGCCGGTGGTTGATCGCCTCGATGCTTTCCAGCGCCGAGGCATCAATCGCATTGACCGCCGAGCACATCAATATGACATGACGGACGCTCTTTTGTTCGGCGACCTGTTCGAGAATGAATTCCTCGAGCCAGCGGGCGTTGAGATAAGTCAGGCTTTCGTCGATACGGATAGTCAGAATCCGGGGGTCGGTGAAAACCTTATGGCGGTTTACATTGCGGAAATGCTCGGTCTCGGGAACCCGTCCGACGATGGCGGCATGGGGACGCGAGCTGCGCCACAGGAAAAGCGCCAGGCTTAAACCGACACCGGCGATCACGCCCGGTTCGACGCCTGCGAGCAAGGTGACGCCAATGGTTGCCGCCATCGCAGCGAAATCCATTTTCGAATAGCGCCAGATGGTTTGCGGGGTTTTGAAATCTACCAGGCTGAGCACGGCAACGATAATGGTAGCGGCCAAAGTAGCAATGGGAAGTGACGCGAGCAGCGGTGTGAGAAACAGCGCCGCCAACGCGATCCCGACTGCGGTGAAGGCGCCGGCAGCCGGTGTCTCTGCGCCAGCGTCAAAATTCACTACCGACCGCGCAAAGCCGCCCGTGACCGGATAGCCACCCGAAAAGGCAGCCGAGATATTGGCCGCGCCAAGGCCGATCAGTTCCTGATCCGGGTCGATCCGCTGACGGCGCTTGGCGGCCAGCGTCTGGCCGACAGAGACGGATTCGACAAATCCGATGATGCTCAACAGCAGCGCCGGTATCGCCAGCGTTTTCCACAATTCCATATCGATCAGTGGTACGGAGAAGGGGGGCAGGCTCTGCGGGATATTGCCAACGACCGCGACACCTTTTGCCTCAAGGTCAAACAATATCGTTACAATGGTCGAAACGGCAACGGCGGCAATCGGCCCGGCCTTGGCCAGCAGTTCAGCGGGCCGCGCCGGAAGGCCGATACGCATCAACAATGGCTTCAGTCCCTTGCGCACCCAGAAGAGAAAGACCGTCGCGGAGATGCCGATGATCAGCGTTGGTATATTGGTAGTCCCGATCGTCGCGGCAATGCTGGAAACCAGTTCAGGCATGGCGGCGCCGCTCGCCTTGATGCCGAAAATCGATTTCAGCTGGCTGGTCGCGATGATGATACCGCTGGCGGTGATGAAGCCCGATACCACGGGATGGGACAGCAGATTGGCGAGAAAGCCTAGCTTGAAGATACCGAGAAGCAGCAGGAACAGGCCCGAGAGCAATGCCAATACCAAAGCAGCCGCGATGAAATCCGCGCTGCCTGGCGGGGCTATGGCGCTCGCGGCAGTCAGAGTCATCAATGACACCACCGCAACTGGTCCGACCGCCAGTGTCCGGCTGGTCCCGAATATCGCATAGGCAATCAGCGGCAGGATCGAGGCGTAGAGTCCTATCTCCGGCGGCAGTCCTGCGAGCATGGCATAAGCCAGACTTTGCGGGATCAGCATGATCGTGACGATTATGGCGGCGACGCCGTCGTTGGTCAGAGTCGTGCTGTTATAGCGACTGCCCCAATCGAGGATCGGCAAATAGCGGGAAATTTTCACGGCTCTGCTTATTCCGCACCGATTCGGTGGGGCTTGACCATCCATTCACGGCCCTTGAGCATGCCATGCCAGTAGACCGGCGGCAGGATCGTGTCCTTCAGTAGCCAAGACAGTCGCGAGGGCCGCGTGCCGTCGATCAGCCAGTTCGGAAAGCTCGGCAGCAACTTGCCGCCATAGCCGAATTCGGCCAGCACGACCTTGCCGCGTTCGACGGTCAGCGGGCAGCTGCCATAGCCGTCATAATCGGCGACCGCCGGCTTGCCCTCGAGGGCGGCGAGCGCATTGACGGCAACGACCGGGGCCTGTTTGCGAACGGCCGCCATCGTCTTGGCATTGGGGGCGTTGCAGGCATCGCCGAGCGCGAATATATTGGCATATTTGCTGTGCCGCAGAGTGGCGGGATCGACATCGACGAAACCGCTTTCGGCTGCCAGCGGGCTGGACCGGACAAAGTCGGGCGCCACTTGCGGCGGAACGACATGGATCATGTCGAACTTTACCTCGACCCTTTTGGTTTCCTCACCACGTTTCTGTTCGAATGTTGCAATCTGCGCCGGACCGTCGACTGCGACCAATTTGGATTCCAGCTTCAGATCGATGTCATATCGCTCAACATATTCCATCAGGGCGGGCACATATTCCTTGATACCGAACAGCACTGCGCCGGTATTGTGGAACTGCACGTCGATATTGCCCAGAACGCCTTGTTTCTCCCATTTGCTGCAGGACAGATACATCGCCTTTTGCGGCGCGCCGGCGCATTTTATCGGCATCGGCGGCTGGGTGAACAAGGCTGTCCCGCCGGTCAGATGTTTGACCAGGTGGAAGGTATATGGCGCGAGATCGAAGCGGTAATTGGACGTGACACCATTTTTACCCAGAGTCTCCGGCAGGCCGTCAATGGCTTCCCAATCGAGCTTGATACCCGGGCAGACGATCAGCACGTCATAGCCGATTTCCTGTCCGTCGGCTGTGGCAACGGAGTTATTCCCGGGATCAAATGAGCTGACCGCTGATTTTATCCATTGCGCGCGGGCAGGGATCAGATCCTTTTCTTTGCGATGGGTGAATTCGGGAGAAAAGGCGCCGCCGCCAACCATTGTCCAGCCCGGCTGGTAATAATGATCGTCGGCCGGATCGATAATCGCGAGCGAGATGTTCTTGTTGCGCTTCAACATGCTGGCAGCGGTCGCGATACCGGCGGATCCGCCGCCGACAATGACAACGTTGAAGCGGCTGGATTGTGACGGTGTTTTTGCCGAATTTGCCTGCGCCATTTCGGTCAATTTCGTCGACCGCGCCCCCGAACGACAATAGGCGAGTGCCGGGGCGGGCAGGTCAGCGAGTGCGACAGCCATTTTCTCGCCATCCTGATCGGTGATCGCACCGGAGACTGCCGGGACATATGCGAATTTCAGGCCGGATTCTTTCGCTGCCTTTGCCACGGCAGCAGAACGAGGATGGTCGCCCGCCTCGTCATCGGGCCGGTTGCAGATGATCGATTTGAAGCCGGCTTTCGCCAGTGTCGTGACATCTTCAAGCTTAAGCTGCGGCGATACGCTAACGGCGTCGTTCAACTTCGTAATTTGTGGCTTGTTCGTCATTGGACATCCTTCACTATCGTGTCTCTACTTAACTTGTCACCCGATGCGCGATCATGCCCGCCAGCAATGCGCCGACAAATGCCAACGCGGGCAGGGGATTGATCGCCAAGTCAGCCAGTCCAGGCCCCGGGCAGAGGCCGCTAATGCCCCAGCCAGCACCGAAAAGGACCGCACCGATCGTCAGTTTACGATCGATCAGCGTAGTACCGGGCAGCGAGAAATGGGTGTCGGCAAAAGGCTTGTCGAGCCGTCGCTGAATGATCCAGGCGAACGCCATAGGAATCATCGCTCCGCCCATTACAAAGGCGAGGGTCGGGTCCCAATGACCGAAGAGATCGAGAAATCCCTGTACCCGCGCCGGATCGGCCATGCCCGAGAAGGCGAGGCCTGCGCCAAACAGCGCTCCGGCGAAAAGAGCGACCAATATCTGCTTCACAGGAAACCTCCCGCACGCATCAGCGCGACCGTGACGAAACCGCTGGCCATGAAAATCGCCGTGGCGATCAACGAGCGCGGCGACAGGCGCGACATGCCGCAAACGCCGTGGCCGCTGGTGCAGCCGGAGCCAAGGCGTGTGCCATAGCCAACCAGCAAACCGCCGATGATCAAAGGGATGATGGAGGACGGGAAGCGGGTTTCGATGCCGCCGGTGATCTGGGAGATTATGAAGGCTCCCAGCGGCAAGCCAATAACAAAGGCTATGGCTATGCCGCGCGGGGCGCCGCTATCGGCAATGCCGGTGGCGCGCGCCGCCAGTCCGCTGACTCCGGCGATGCGCCCGAGGCCGAGCAGCATCACTGCGGCGGCGACACCGATCATCAGTCCGCCGATCAGGCCTTCCAGCGGCATGGCATGGGGAAATGCAGCGAGCATCAGACGCCGTTCAACGGTACTTTGAGGTAGCGCACGCCATTATCTTCCTCGGGCGGCAAATGGCCGGCCCGCATATTGACCTGGACGGATGGCAGGATCAGCCGCGGCATATTCAGCGTCTTGTCGCGTTCGGTCCGCATTTTGACAAACTCGTCCTCGGTAATGCCGTCATGGGCATGGATATTGTTCTTCCGCTGTTCCGCAACGGTGGTTTCCCACACATATTCGTCGCGGCCTTCCGGCAGATAGTCATGGCACATGAACAGGCGGGTTGTGTCGGGCAGCGACAACAGACGCCGCATCGACTGGTAAAGCTGGCGTGCGTCACCGCCAGGGAAGTCGGCCCGGGCTGTCCCGTAATCCGGCATGAACATCGTATCGCCGACAAAGACCGCATCGCCGACAACATAGGCGATATCGGCCGGCGTATGGCCGGGCACATGCATCACCGTCACTTCGAGATTGCCGATCTTGAACGTGTCGCCATCAGCGAACAGGCGGTCAAAATCCGATCCGTCCCGCTGGAATTCGGTTCCGGCGTTGAACAATTTGCCGAATACGTCCTGTACCGTCACGATATGTTCGCCAATGGCAATCTTGCCGCCGAGCTTTTCCTGCAGATAGGGCGCAGCCGACAGATGGTCGGCATGGGCATGGGTTTCGAGCAGCCACTGAACCGTCAGGCCCTGTTCCTCGACATAGGCAATCACCTCGTCGGCGGACTCGAAGGAGGTCCGGCCGGAAGCCGGGTCGAAATCGAATACGCTGTCGATGATGGCCGCGCATTTCGTCTCCTTGTCATGCACGACATAGGTCACCGTGAACGTCGGCTGATCGAAAAAAGCCTTGATAACGGGGAGATGCTGCTGCGCACGGGAGATTTGTTCCGTTGCATGAATCAGTGTCGAATCAGTCATAGGTAATTCCTCAAATTCATATTTACATAAACTATGTAATACATTATATGTGTTGCGTCAACATGTGAACACTGCCAATTCTCGGGAGAGGTGAAATTAATGTCAGACGCGTTGCAGGTAAAGTCAGGGTCATTGCGTATCGGTGAGAGGGCGCCGGATTTCGAGGCGCGCACAACCCACGGGGTCAAAAAACTGTCTGATTATCGCGGCCGGTGGCTGATCTTCTTTTCGCACCCGGCCGATTTCACGCCGGTTTGTACAACCGAATTTGTCGCTCTGGCGCGCCATCAGGACCAGTTTGAAGCGATGGACTGCGCTTTGCTGGGTCTGTCTGTCGACAGCCTGTACGCCCATCTCGCCTGGGCCCGCGCCATCGAGGATAAGTTCGACGTCAAGATACCCTTCCCGATCGTGGAGGATCCGAGCATGGCCGTCGGTCAAGCCTTTGGCATGATCGACGAAAATGCCGCCGACTCGGCGGCGATGCGCACCAGCTATTTTATCGATCCGGAGGGCATCATCCGGGCGACGACATGCTATCCGCACAATGTCGGGCGTTCAGTCGACGAGATGCTCCGTATGCTGGCAGCCCTGCAGCTCGCCGACGGGCAGGATGTGCTGATCCCGGAAGGTTGGCAGCCTGGCGATGATGTGCTCGCAATACCGCCGCTGTTGGACAGTGATATCAGCCGCGAAGACGACTGGTTCTGCCATGTGGTGAAGGCCCCGTGACGGCAATTTTCGAAAGTCGGGACCAGGCCGATGCTGCAACCGAGAAGCTGAAAATATTTGCCCAGCCGCAGCGCTTGATGATCCTGTCTTTTCTGTTGCGTGGCGAACGCAGCGTCAGCGACATCGACACCGCAACAGGCATTGGTCAGCCGGCGCTGAGCCAGCAACTGGCAGCCCTTAGACAGGCCGATGTCGTGAAAACACGCCGTGAGGGAAAGCAGATCTGGTACGATCTTGCCGATGACGCCTCCCGCCTCTGTGTGAGAACGATGGAGGCCTTGTTGACGGATGAGCCTGATCCGCAGCAGATCATGGAGGCGGCGACAAAGACGATCGCTCCAGCGAAAAAACCGATGACCGGAACAGGAACCGCCGGCTTCGCAAAAATATTATAGGATAGGGAAATTATCATGAGCAATGACAACGCCAATCAGGATCAGCAACCCGAAGCACTGAAACCGGAAGACTGGGCCGGCGAGATGGGGCTCAAATGGCTGGCCAGTCTATCCCTGTTCGAAGAAATGATCGCCCCGATTGGCGAAGCCCTGCTGGCCCGCGCGGCTTATAAAGACGGCGAGACGGTGGTTGATCTCGGTTGCGGTGGCGGTGCCACGACGCTTGCCATCGCCAGTGCGGTCGCACCTGCCGGCAAGGTCATGGGTCTGGATATATCCCCCGATCTAGTTGCCGCCGCGCGGGAGCGGGCAACAAAAAGCGACGCGTCCAATATAGAATTTACCTGCGCCGACGCCTCCACGGTCCAATTGCCGGATGCGCCCTATGACCGTCTCTTCTCCCGCTTCGGCAGCATGTTTTTTGAAGATCCGACCAGCGCCTTTACAAATCTCCACGGCCTGGTCCGCAAAGGCGGGCGTATCGATTTGGCGGTATGGGGACCGCCGCGTGATAATCTGTGGATGATGGAAATGATGGGCGTCGTCAGAAATCACGTCGAAATTCCGCCAGCAGTACCCCGCGCGCCGGGACCGTTTGCGTTTGAAGATCTGGAATATCTGGGCGAGATACTGGACGGCAGCGGCTTTACCAATGTCGATGTTATCGCATATGAAGGTCTGCAACCCGTCGGCGGGATTGGCGCAACGCCAGAAAAAGCCGTCGAATTTGCCTTTGCCTCGATGGCGGTCGGCCGTGCATTGAGTGACAAGGGCGACGCGGTGATGGAGGCAGCCAGCAAGGAACTGGCCGAAGTTTTCGCCAAGCATCACATCCCCGGAAAAGGCGTTATGATGAAAGGTAAAGTCTGGCTGGTGTCCGCAATCGCATAGGAATTTGAAACGGTTGACCGGTCCGCAGATAATTGTGCAAATGGCTGATCGCTTCTGTACCGGGCTATAGATAAGCGCGTTTTACCAAGGTGAGAGTGATGGTGCGTGAAGCAGTTTGCAGCGAACAGGTCTCGAGTGTGATTTGCCTGATATCAGGGGACTTGATCGACATAGCAGGGTTATTGGTAGTCACGGGCGCTTTGGCTCAATCAGGCTGCGAAATATCAAACACGCGGCGTGTGGACCAAGTCACGGTTCCCTTGTTCGGGAAAGAGAAGGAGCAGATGTGCTGATCGGATTTTTTGCAGCTATTTCGGCAGCGGTGGCAGTTGCTGCAGGTGCTTTCGGGGCTCATGCTGCATCAGGACAACAGGAAGCGGAATGGTTGCGAACGGGCGGGCTTTATCAATTGCTCCATGCCGTTGCTGCTCTGGCGATGATGGGCCTCGCTAGAGGTCCAGCGATCTTGCTTCTTGTCGGCTCTGCCGTTTTCGCCCTTACATTATACGCGATGGCGTTTGGCGCACCCCGTTGGCTCGGCGCTGTAACGCCAATTGGAGGGACCTTGCTGATTGGGGGATGGCTATGGGCTGGTTGGATATATTACCGCGGTTAGGATATATATACATTTTCAGAACGATCCAATCTGGCAGTTCATGAGAGCCGGTCAAACTGAAGCTAACGATCAAAGGTGGTCGTCATAAGCAGTTTTAATGATATTGTTTCGCTTCCACTCTGTTCACTCTGGTCTTCCCGAAGAAGGTCTATTGCTCCGGCACATTCATTCCTACCGCGTGGTTCTTGAATCGATGAACATGTCTCTCGTGCTGTTCCAATTCAACGGGATTGGTAGGGAGATTCCAATCAAGCAACCGATGACAATAGAAATGGAAATCGCGAGCTTCTTGACCGACAGATGTTGTGGCCAGAACGAACGGATGAAACGGGGCGTTGAAAGCGCCGTGCACATTGTCCGTGCGTTGCATCGATCAGATGAAATCACCGGGTTTAGCGGAGGTTGATTTCGTGCCCCAATATCTCCCTTGCTGTTGCTTGGCGCGGAGCACATAATCTCATCGTGTTATCGTTTGCCAAACGAGTTCAAGCTTTCTGCTTCCACTGTGAAAAGATATTGCTCCCAGTTTCCGGCTGGCTAAACAAGCTTGAAGCTGCATCTGAGAGAGGGTGGAAATATTTGGTGGTGCGCAAAAAACAAGCCTGACAAAAAGAATCCTGGCTAGAGTTTCCCTGCCGCCTGTTTGATCGCGCGCCTGATACTCATATATGTAGCGCACCGGCAGATATTACCGCTCATCGCTTCATCGATATCGGCATCCGTCGGGGCGGGATTGTCGCTAAGCAAAGCGGTGGCGGCCAATATCTGGCCGGATTGGCAATAGCCGCATTGGGGCACATCATTCTCTACCCATGTATCGCGGATCGCGTCGGCTGCAGATCCTGCCAATCCTTCGATGGTTGTGATCTTGGCCTTGTCGAGACTGTCATGCGGGGTGATACAGGCGCGGGTCGGTGTGCCATCTACATGGACTGTGCAAGCGCCGCATTGGGCGATGCCGCATCCGAATTTTGTGCCGGTCATTTTCAGATGGTCGCGAAGCACCCAGAGCAAGGGCGTCCCTGCGGCTGCCTCGACCGATTCATTCTTGCCATTTATGTTCAGTGTCGTTGCCATGAAATGCTCCTCAATCAACTTTTCGCGATTGCCGGAATATCCAGCGTGTCGCGATTTGCGCCTATCAGCGGCAGGCTTCTGAAACGCTGCCCGGTAGCATTGAAAATCGCATTGGCCAGCGCTGGCGCTGCAGGTGGCGTCGGGGGTTCCCCTACGCCCGCAGGGGGGCTGTTGGACGCAATGATTTCGACTTCGAATATTTTCGGGGCCTCGCCCATCCGCATGACTCGCCAGCTCGGGAAATTATCCTGCACGACAGCGCCATTCTTGGCGCTTATCTCGCCGTAAAGGGCGTTGGACAGGCCAAAGATTGTGCCGCCTTCCATTTGCGCTCTTGTGTGTCGCGGGTTGATCACCGTTCCGGCATCCGCCGCAAGCCATATACCGGGAATAGTCAGAGTCCCGTCGGCGGCAACCTTCACTTCGATCACGGTAGCGACATAGGTCAGAAATGACCGGTGAACCGCGATGCCGAGGCCATGGCCATCGGGAAGTTTTCTTCCCCATTCGGCCATTTTGGCTGCTCGCCGGGCGACATTGGCGAGCCGGCCGGTATCGATTGGATAGTCTTCGGCCGAACCACCATAATTCCTGTAGCTTGCCTGCTCTGCATTGGGGTCGATCAGTCTCGGTTCGCCGATCAGCTCGAGCAGATAGTTCTTCTGGTCCCGACCAGCGGCATGCGCCATTTCCGCGGCAAAGCTCTGGACGGCAAAGGCGTGGTAGATATTGGCAACGGACCGCAACCAGCCAATACGCAAATGGCCCCTGGCCGTGCCGGATTCGACCTGCAAATTAGGGATGGCAAAGGGCACATCGGTCGCGCCCATGCCCATTTCGCCGTCGGATGGCTCGTCCGTGGCGGCGTTGAAAGTCGACCCGATAGGCGGGAAAACGGAACGATGACGATAGGCGGTACATTTGCCTTCACTGTCCAGCCCGGCTTCGAGCCGTTGCGCGCTCGTGGAATGATAGAAACCGTGCCTGACCTCATCCTCTCTGGTCCATGTCACCTTGACCGGCTTGCCCACCTCACGTGCGACAAGAGCGGCCTCGACAACGAAATCCGGTTTCGACTTGCGCCCGAACGCGCCGCCTAGCCACGTGGCGTGGACGGTGATATTTTCCTTGTCGATGTCGAGCAAGTCGGACAGCGTTTGCCGGGTTGCTTGCGGGTCCTGAACGCAGGCCCAGCATTCGAGCTTGTCACCGGTCCAGCGGGCGGTCGCCGCAGGCGGCTCCATCGGCGATTGCGAGAGATGCGGGGTATAATATTCGGCGGTGATATTTTTGTCAGCAGCGGCCAGCGCCTTGCCAACATTGCCCCGGCTGCGCCGAACAGTGCCCGGCTGCCTTGCCTTTGCTTCCATTGCCTTGCGAAAATTGTCCGAGTCATAGCCTGCATTGGGTCCGTCCAGCCATTCGACCTCCAGCGCATTGCGTCCCTGGATCGCAGCCCATGTATCGACACCGACCACCGCCACTCCACCGAGCGGCTGAAACATCGCCGGGGGTTTTGCGTCCGGAAGTTTTACGGTTCGCATGACGCCGGGAACGGCCAGCGTCTTGGCATCGGCGACCGATCCGGTTCGGCCAAAGACCTGGGGTGGCCGGGCAATGACGGCATAGACCATATCTGGCACATCGACATCAATGCCAAATGTCCCTTCTCCTTTGGTGATCAGCGGGACAGTCAGCGAAGGAATTTCCTTGTTTATGAAGCGCCAGTCCTTTGGCTGCTTCATGACAATATCGGCTTCTGCCGGAACCTGCAGCTTGGCGGCAAGTTCGGCCAGATTGCCGTATGACAGGGTATCGCCATTTTCGCTGTTCAAGACTTTTCCTATCTCGGCGCTGCATTGGGAGGGTTCCAGTTTCCAGTAAAGCGCAGCAGCAGCCACGAGCATCTGCCGCATCGCCGCGCCGGCAAGGCGCAGCCGGTGAAAATTATAGCGGACCGAACGCGATCCGTCCGTGTTCTGGTCGCCGTAGCGTTCATGACCTTCGGCCTGAACAATTTCGATATTGTCCCAATCCGCTTCCAGTTCATCGGCAATGATCTGAGCCATGGCGGTCCAGACTTGCTGGCCCATTTCCGAGCGATGACAGGTAATCTTGGTTGTCCCGTCTTTTTCGATCGCAATCCACAATGCCGGCGTCGCATCCCCGCCTTCCACATCGGTCAGCGGGCTGGGACCCGCTTTGGGGGTCTTCATATTTTCAGCATCGATAGTCGGTTCTGTGTTGGAACATCCCGCGAGCGTCACGGCGACAACGAACAGACCGGTTCCAGCAACAAATCCGCGGCGCGTGAGGTTGACAATTGAAGTGGGTTTCTCGGCCCGCACCGGATTTTTGTCACGCGAGGGAATGATTCCAATTTCTTCCAAGAACATCTCAAACCTCTTCAATTATGGCAATAAAACCGGCGATTCACGATCCGTGCTGCACGCAAAATCAATCTATCACAATTTATTACGAAAAGAAGGAATTTTATTACGATAAACCGTTGATTTCACGTTTGACCAGCCGGTTCGCTTTGACAGTGCCCGGTTAGCGGCTAATAAGATAAACCAATGGACTATTCCGCAGCGCACTCCCGATCGATATGTTCAGAGTCAGTACTGATTGCCGACATCCGGTGGATCGCGACTCCGTTTTGACGCTGGAAGTACAAGCGAGGGAAGCGTTGAAGCGCGGCGATATACCGGCTGCGGCGGCTGCCGCCAAATCCATGATATCGGCGGACGAGGACCAACCTGCAGGCTATTTTCTGTTGGGGATTGCTGCTGCCGAAGCCGGCCAGATCGGAAAAGCCGTGCCCCTTGTCGAGGCTGCGGTCGCGCGCGGGCCCGAAGCGGAACATCTGGCACAGCTGGCGAAGTTGCTCATCCTGTTGCGGCGTGATGGTGAAGCCGGTGATGCCGCGCGAAAAGCGATGGCGCTGGCACCCGGTGACGCGCGCACGTTCGATACGATCGGATGCGTTTTTACCCGGCTGGGCGACCATGAGGGCTCGGTCCAGCCTTTCCAATCGGCGGTCGCGGCAGAACCGGATAATATCGACTATCGTTATAATCTCGCGGCCGCGAGCGGCTTCACCGGCAGGGTCGAGGATGCCCTTACCCATTATGAAGCCATAATTTCCGCAGATCCCGGTAATGCGCGAGCCCACTATGCCCTTGCCATAGCCTCCCGGCAAACAGCAGAATCCAATCATGTCCCGAGGCTGAAAGCGGCTCTTGCAAAAGCACAGAAGCCCGGCGACGGGCTGCGCATCCGCTATGCGCTGGCGAAGGAACTGGAAGATATCGGCGACCCGGAATCATTCCGCCATCTTTCGACGGCCAACGACCAGCACAAGCGCTCGCTCCGATATGATTTCGCGCAGGACGCGGCTATATTCGACGCGATCGAGACCTTGTTTTCCGAGCGCAACCATAGCCTCCACGCCGGCTCAGGACGTTCCGACGCGGCGCCGATATTCGTGGTCGGCATGCCCCGTACGGGAACCACTCTGGTCGATCGCATTCTCTCTTCACACCCCGATGTGGCGTCGGCGGGTGAACTGCAGGCGATGCCGCTTGCGGTCAAGCGACTGGCTGCTACCGCGTCGCGTACCGTCATCGACCAGGAAACGGTGATGGCGAGTGGCAAAATCGATCCGGCGGCAATCGGTGATGCCTATCTCGAACAGGCTGACCACCACAGACATGATGGCACGGCGCGTTTTACCGACAAGTTGCCGGCCAATTTTCTCTATATCGGTCATATTGCGCGCGCCTTGCCGGATGCGAAAATCGTCTGTCTGCGCCGCAACCCTATGGACACCGTCTGGAGCAATTATAAAAATCTTTTTGCCAGCCAGTCCGCTTATTATGCCTACTCATATGACCTTCTCGACACCGCGCGTTACTATGCGCGCTTTGATCGGTTGATGGCGATGTGGGACAAGGTCTTCCCCGGGCTGGTGCTGCAGCTATCCTATGAACATCTGGTTGCGGACCAGGAGGAGCAGACCCGACGCCTTCTGGAGCATTGCGGTCTCGACTGGGACGAAGCCTGTCTGACGTTCCACGAAAATAGCGCGGCCGTGGCCACGCCCAGCGCCGCACAGGTTCGCCGCCCCCTCAATGCCGACGCGGTTGGAAAATGGCGCACGCACGAAGCGGCGCTGCAGCCAGCACGAGCCTTTTTCGAGGAACAGGGTATCCCGATAGAATAGAGCATCGCCGGGCTGGAAAGTCCGCAGCGAAACGCGCCGCTCATATGGAAGGGGCACCTGCCGTTTCCGACAAGTGCCCCTCTGCTTTATTCGTTAACTCAGACGATCAGAATTTGAACCGTCCTTCGAGACCGACGGTTCGCGGATTGACGACGGCTTGCCGGTAATAGCGCACGGCGATACCGTCATTGACGCCAATTCGCGAGCGGTCATTGGCGACCGAAACCACTGCATATTTGTCGAAAACATTGTCGACGAACAGACCGACAGTGAACTGATCTGTGTCATAAGATATCGACGCGCGGTTCAGGATATAGCTTGGGATTTTGTCCCCAAAGGCACGATCCCAACCAATCCGGGACACCACATTTCCGCGATAGGTTGCCGTCCAGTTCGCAACGATTTCGCCATCCATGACCGGTTTGGTATAGGTTACACCGAGGCTGGCCGTGTTCTTGGCCGAGCCCGGCAGACGATCACCTGCCAAAGCGTCAAGTTGTGCGAACCGATTGGAATAATCCCCCGGTGTCTCGCGAATGGTGATGATGCCCGGTACATCCTCGGTCAATTTGGCGTCGGTATAGGAATATGTTCCCTGTATCGACAATTCCCGGGTCGGCTTGAACTGGAACGAAGTCTCGAAACCTTTCGACTCCGCTGATCCGCCATTCACCGTAATACCAGTTGCACCGTAGAGCGTCGACGAATTGACCTGGATGCCTTGCCATTTGACCTGGAAGACATTGAAATTGAACGATAGCATGTTGTCGAACAATTGTGCCCGCATACCAAGTTCAAGATTCTTGGTCGTGTCCGGTCCATATTGCAATTCTTCCGGCAAGGCACAGATGATCTGCTGACCGGGTGCGATATTATCCGGGCACGGCGCGACACGGTTCGGACCGCCGATGCGATAACCCTTGCTGTAGGTGAAATATGCCATCAGATTCGGGCTGAAATTATAGGAAGTGTTGAATTTCCATACCCAGCCGTCTTCCCCTGCATCCCCGCCGTTCACGGGAAGATCGTAAGGACTGAGCGGATCTCCCAGCACCGGCAGGGCTGCCGCGCCAGCGATCGTGGAGCTATATTTGAAGTA
>TARA_R110001606_G_scaffold117741_1_pt1 | contig 30774 bp, 29 predicted proteins | sample TARA_R110001606 | Tara Oceans TARA_R110001606 (sample SAMEA4398315) | marine metagenome | biome: Polar Biome; feature: [SRF] surface water layer (ENVO:00010504); material: water (ENVO:00002006), including particulate matter (ENVO:01000060) such as... | depth 5 m
CGTACGACTATAGGATTATGTTGTCCTATTTTCCGGACATTTTAAGAGCTCATAAATTTCTTATTTTATTCTTATCTATCTGATATAAAAGATAAAAGAGATTTTGGCACAGTCCCTGCTAAGTCTCGAATGCAGGACGTCAGAACAACGCAGAAAACAAGACTGGCGCTTTCGTTGGACCCGAAAAATACAAATGTCTGTCTCGTTTCCTGCGATGTCTGACTACACTCAGACTTGGCTTGTCAGGAAAATTATTCTGCTGGCCAGCTACAACAACAATGTCAGGAGACACGCCAATGAAACTCTTCAAGGCCCTCACCGGTATCGCCGGTGCGATTGCCCTTACAACGGGATCGGTATACGCAGACGACCTGCGTTGGAAAATGCCAGTCGCCTTCTCTACCAATCTCCCTGGTCTGGGTTCGCCTGCCGCCTGGGTTGCCGATAATCTAAACACTGCTTCCGACGGCAGTATCCAGGTTCGCGTCTATGAGCCCGGCAAGCTGGTTCCAGCTTTCGATATCCTACAGTCTGTTTCCGACGGCAAGGTTTCCGCAGGTTACACCTGGATCGGTTACGACCAGGGTAAGGTGCCTGCGATTCCGCTGTTTGCGGCTGTACCCTTTGGCATGAAGCCCTGGGCCTACACCGGCTGGTACTACTACGGTGGTGGCCATGAAATGTTGCAGGAAGTCTACGCCAACAAGGGCTTCAAAGTGCACGCGCAGCTGTGCGGCATTATCGGGCCTGAAACAGCTGGCTGGTATAAAGACAAGATCAACACCCTGGAAGACTACAAAGGTCTGAAAATCCGTTTCGCCGGCCTCGGCGGCAAGGTTCTGGAAAAGCTGGGTGCCTCGGTCACCATGATGCCCGGCGGTGAGCTCTTTCAGGCGTTGGAAAAAGGCACAATCGATGCGACCGAATTTTCCATGCCTGCCATTGACCAGATTCTCGGATTCGACCAGGTGGTCAAGTACAACCTCTTCCCCGGCTGGCATCAGCAGTTTACTGCCCAGTATATGCTGATCAACAAGGATGAGTGGAACAACGCGACCGATGCACAGAAAGCCCTGGTTGAAGCCTCCTGCACCGCCGCGACAACTCTGGCGCTGGCCGAAGGCGAGTACAAGAACGGCAAGGTTCTGGCCGGCTTCCAGGCTAAGGGTGTCAGCGCTGACCAGATCCCCCGCGAGGTCCTGCAGGAGTTGAAGAAGGTTACCCAGGAAGTGCTGAAAGAAGAAGCTGCCAACGATGCTGACTTCAAACGCGTTTATGACAGCCAGAACGAGTTTATGGAGACCTACAAGGTGTGGGATTCACGCGCCTATGTTCCATCGGATCTTTAAGATCCGGGGCTGACCCTGAGCATCGGATGAAATTTCGATGCTCTCCGACCAAGTCTGGATGGCCCTTCGGGGCCGTCCTTGTTTCGCAGCATAGGCTTTCTGAGCGGGGAATTATTCCATGACGGTGTCTGATCAAGGCTCACCGCAAAACTCGCGGGCATCGCTGCCCGACACCGGTGAATTTCTTCACCACCACACAGAGCTACCGACAACCCGGGTCAGTCAGCAGATGGACCGTGTGATTGCGGCAATCGGCAAGGCTGCGTCCTGGCTCTGGGTGGTGCTAACTGGAGTGATCATCTGGGCGGTGGTTGGCCGCTATGCCTTTGACCATGGTTCTGTAACATTGGAAGAGGTCCAGTGGCACCTGGCCGGCATGGGCTGGCTGCTGGGACTGGCCTATACCCTCGTGGTCGATGATCACGTGAGAGTGGATGTACTCCACGAACGCATGTCCCTGAGACGTCAGGGCTGGGTTGAACTGCTCGGCCTGTTGTTCCTGTTGTTACCGTTTCTCGGTTTAGCGATATACGAAATGATTCCTTATGCCTTCAGTTCCTGGCAACAGGGTGAAACCAGTCAGGCGCCTGCCGGGCTTCCATACCGCTGGGTACTCAAAGGTGTCGTGGCATTGTCGTTTGTTCTTCTGGCTCTGGCTGCGCTATCCCGTTTGTTGAAAGTCACTGCACTGCTTTTCGGTTTTCCGAAGCCAATCCCTGTCAAGACCGGGAAAGACAAGAAAGAGGATGCGTCCTGATGGAGCTTGAAACCCTGTTTGTAATCGGTATGTTCCTGACGTTCGGGGCGTTATTGATGACCGGCTTTCCGGTTGCCTGGGTGCTGGGCGGCACCGCAGTCATCTGGACGTTAGTCGGTGTAGTGGCCGTTGAAAATTTTGGTGCCAATCTCTGGTTCGACTATGCCTCCTCTATGGGGCTCATGCCCGAGCGGGTATGGAAAGTCGTAAACAGCGAGACCCTTGTGGCTCTGCCCATGTTCATCTTCATGGGCATCATGCTTGACCAGTCTGGTGTCGCCGAGCGACTGATGAACAGCATGGTGAAGCTGTTTGGCGCGGTTCGCGGCGGATATGCGGTAACGGTGATTATTATTGGCGTACTGTTGGCAGCCACCACCGGTATCATTGGTGCTTCGGTCGTGTTGTTGGGCATGCTCTCTTTGCCAGTGATGATGGAGAACAAGTACGACAAGGGGTTTGCCGTGGGCACTGCCTGTGCCACCGGCACCCTCGGGATCCTGATTCCTCCTTCCATCATGCTGGTGCTGATGGCTGACCGGTTGGCGGTTCCGGAAGCCTCGGTGGGTGATCTGTTCATGGGAGCATTCTTGCCTGGCTTGCTGCTGGGTGCGATGTACGTTGCCTATGCCATCATCCGCCCCATGCTGCAGCCGCACATTGCGCCTGTGCCTGAGGGTACTGAGAAAGTATCCTGGAGTATTGTCTGGGAAGTAGCCAAGGCCGTTCTGCCCACGGCTGCGCTGATTCTCGGTGTGCTTGGTTCTATTTTTGCCGGTATAGCCACGCCCACGGAAGCTTCCGGTGTCGGCGCCCTGGGTGCTCTTTTGCTGGCTGTGATGGCAAGACGACTGAACATGGAAGTGCTCCGCTCATCAATACAACAAACCACCCGCACGTCTGCGTTTATATTTGCAATTTTCCTTGGTGCGACGGCCTTCTCTGTTGTGTTGCGGGGGCTTGGTGGCGACGAGGTGATCAAAGATGCGCTGCTGGGGCTGCCATTCGGGCCCTATGGTGTGGTGTTGAGCATTCTTTTCGCGGTGTTCCTGCTTGGTTTCTTCCTCGATTGGGTTGAGATCACTCTGATTATTCTTCCGTTGGTAGCACCGGTTGTCCAACATCTGGAATTTAACCTGGTGTGGTTCACCATACTCTTTGCAATGTGCCTGCAGACGTCGTTCCTGACGCCACCGGTAGGCTTTGCGCTGTTCTACATCAAGGGCGTGGCGCCACCGGAAATCACGGTAATCGACATCTACAAGGGCGTCATGCCCTTTATCATTATTCAGCTGATAGCGTTGGCGATCGTATTCCTGGTGCCCGAGATCGCAACCTGGCTGCCCAGCGTGGCTTACGACTAAGGAGATAAAACCATGCGTCTAGAAAAACGGATTGCGCTGATTACCGGGGCGGGGCGTGGCATCGGCCGCGCAATCGCCGAGCACTATGGCCGTGAAGGTGCTCGCGTTGCGGTCGCGGATCTTACGCTGGAAAGCGCACAAGAGGCCGTTGACGCCATAGAAAAAGCCGGCGGCACAGCGATGGCTCTGGCCATGGACGTGACGGATGAAGCTGCAGTCGATGCAGGTGTTGCCGCCATTGTGGAAGCCTGGGGCGGCCTCGACATCGCTGTCGCCAATGCCGGTATCCAGCACATAGACCCGGTGCACAAACTGGCGTATGCGGACTGGCGCCGGGTGATCAACGTGCACCTGGATGGCGCCTTTCTGGTAACCCGGGCCGCGCTCAAGCAGATGTACGCCAGCGGCGGGGGCACTATGCTGTACATGGGGTCTGTGCATTCGCTGGAGGCTTCGCCTCTGAAGTCGCCTTATGTGGCAGCAAAACACGGTATGTTGGGGTTGTGCCGTGCAGTTGCAAAAGAAGGTGCCGAACATGGTGTGCGCAGTAATATTATCTGCCCGGGCTTTGTGAGAACGCCGCTGGTAGATAAACAGATTCCGGAACAGGCAAAAGAGCTTGGACTTTCTGAAGAGGAAGTTATCAGCAAGGTCATGCTGAAGAACACAGTGGACGGCGAGTTCACTACGCTGGAAGATGTTTCCGAAACGGCCGTACATCTTGCGGCCTTTCCTTCGGCCGCCCTCACTGGCCAATCTATTGTTGTCAGCCACGGCTGGCACATACAGTAAGCAACAGGAGCGACGGATGAGCCTTACAGAACAATCACCCGTAGTCTGGTCTCCCACTTAGGCGACGCTGGACAAGTCCCATATGGGCCGGTTTAAAACGTAGCTTGAAGGCCAGGGTTATGGCCCCTTTGCGGATTATCACGCACTGCACCGCCGGCCTGCTGGTCAATCACGCCAAAGAACTTATGCTGCGCGGTGACGTAGGCCCGGAAGATCGCTTCCTCTACTTCACCACCTGCGGCTGCTTTGTCGGTTCCACTCCACTGCTACCCGTACGCCGGGGCGAAATCCAGTGCAGCTTGCTGGGCGTCGACGCTATAGCGTACGGAGAAGATGGCAGCCCCGTCGAACAGGACCGAGGTGAACTTGTCTGCCGCCAGCCTTTGCCCTCCATGCCCGTCGCCCAAGCGCCACAGTGATGTGCTTGAGCGGGTTTTGGGAGGCGTTAATTTCGACGCTTTACTCCCAGGCCCGAAGAGCAAAATGTTAGAAAGTTTCGTAAATTCCCACCACATAACCACACTGTCACCGAAGATCAGGGGTTTTTAGTCCGTTCTTATACTAAGATCGTAACCCGAGATTACAAAAAAATGGTATCTTAGTAGACCAATTAAAAGCTCCAAAATCAGTCATTGCAAAGATCAGGCGCCCAAAAAGCGCAGGATCACGCCATGACCGTCCTGAACCCACCTATAAGCCTGAGGACGAAAATGACATCATCCAAAGCTAAGATCGTTTACACACTGACCGATGAGGCGCCAGCCCTCGCTACACGGTCACTTCTTCCGATTCTGGAAACCTACGCCAAGCCGGCTGGCATTGAATTCGAAACCAGCGATATATCCCTGGCGGCCAGGATTCTCGCGACCTTCCCGGAGTACCTGGAAGAGAATCAGCGGGTTCCGGATGCCCTTGCAGAGCTGGGCGAGTACACCAAAGACCCCGACGCCAACATCATCAAGCTGCCGAACATTTCTGCCTCGATACCGCAGTTGCGCGCAGCCATTAAAGAACTGAATGATCAGGGTTACAAGGTTCCTGAATACAAGGAGAACCCTGAAACCGACGAAGAAAAAGACATCACAGCCCGCTACGCCAAAGTACTGGGCAGCGCCGTGAACCCGGTTCTGCGTGAAGGCAACTCCGACCGTCGGGCACCAGCCGCCGTCAAAGCCTTCGCACGCAAATATCCCCACACTATGGGTGATTGGAGCCCGGCTTCACGTACCCATGTAGCACACATGCGTGGTGGCGATTTTTACTCCAACGAACAGTCCCTGACCCTCGACAAGGCGACCAACGCCCGTATCGTTTTCGAGAACAAAAGCGGCAAGCAGACCGTGCTCAAATCCGATTTGCCCCTGCTGGAAGGCGAAGTGCTCGACGGCATGTTCATGAGCAAGAAAGCGCTCTGCAAATTCTTCGAAGATGTCATCGAAGATTGCGAAAAGACCGGTGTGATGTTTTCCCTGCACGTCAAAGCCACCATGATGAAAATCTCCCACCCGATCGTGTTCGGTCACGCGGTGAAGATTTACTACAAAGAGCTGTTTGATCAGTACGGCGACCTGTTCGAAGAAATCGGTGTAAACCCGAACAACGGCCTGTCTTCCGTACTTGAGAAAATCAAGTTGCTGCCGGAATCCAAGCAGGAAGAAATCCAGGAAGCTCTGCACAAAACCTACGAGCACCGCCCGGAAATCGCTATGGTTGACACCGTCAAAGGTATCACCAACCTGCACATGCCGAGCGACGTGATTGTTGACGCCTCCATGCCTGCAATGATCCGCAACTCCGGTAAAATGTGGGCCCGAGATGGCAAGCTCAAGGACACCAAGGCCGTTATGCCGGAGTCCACCTACGCCACCATCTATCAGGAAGCGATTAACTTCTGTAAGACTCACGGTGCATTCGATCCCACCACTATGGGTACAGTGCCAAACGTAGGTCTGATGGCGCAGAAAGCCGAAGAGTATGGCTCCCACGACAAGACCTTCGAAATCCAGGAAGACGGTATTGTGCGTGTGGTTGCCGAAGATGGCACTGTTCTGACCGAGCACAACGTGGAACAGGGCGATATCTGGCGCGCGTGCCAGACCAAAGACCTGCCGATCCGCGACTGGGTCAAGCTGGCGGTTAATCGCGCCCGCGCTACCGGCACGCCTGCTGTGTTCTGGCTGGACGACGAGCGTGCTCACGATGCCGAGCTGATCAAGAAGGTTCATACGTACCTTAAAGATCATGACACCGAGGGTCTCCATATCCGTATCGAGTCGCCCGTTCGCGCCATTCGCTGGACCATGGAGCGCCTGATTCGTGGCCTGGATACCATCTCTGTAACCGGCAACGTGCTGCGTGACTACCTTACCGACCTGTTCCCGATTCTGGAGCTGGGTACCAGCGCCAAAATGCTGTCAATTGTTCCCCTGCTGAACGGTGGTGGGCTCTACGAAACCGGCGCTGGCGGTTCTGCACCCAAGCACGTGCAGCAATTGCTGCAGGAAGACCATCTGCGCTGGGATTCGCTGGGCGAGTTCCTTGCTATTGCCGTGTCGTTGGATGAACTGGGTGAGAAACACGACAATCATCGTGCACGCCTGCTGGGTCAGACTCTCGACACAGCCACCGAGCGTCTGCTGGAAAACAACCAGTCGCCTTCTCGCGTGACCGGTGAGCTGGATAACCGTGGCAGTCACTTCCATCTTGCCCGCTACTGGGCAGAGGAGTTGGCAAGCCAGGATAGCGACAAGGAACTCAAAGAGTTCTTCACTAAAATGTCGGCACAGCTGGAAGAAAACAAGGACAAGATCCTGGAGGAAATGAGCGTTGTCCAGGGTCATCCGGCGGATATCGGCGGCTATTACCACCCACCTGCGGAGAAGGTGAAGGCGGTCATGCAGCCGAGTGAAACTCTCAACCGGATTATGGAAGATGCCCGCGCATCGGTGAAATAATCCCGGACGGCACCCGGGCACTTCGCCCGGGGCTGCCTGAGACAGAAGCCCGGAAAGCCTGTAACACAGCTCTCCGGGTTTTTTTATGCCTGCTGCAGCGGCACCAATTGCCCGCCGGTCAGCCGGGCCAGATCTTCGGGTGAAAGCTCAATCTCCAGCCCGCGGCGGCCAGCGCTGACGTAGATAGTGTCAAAGGCCTCTGCAGAGGCGTCAATCAAGGTTTTCAGGCGGTTCTTCTGGCCCAGGGGGCTAACGCCTCCCAGCACGTAACCGGTGCGGCGCTGGACTTCCTGCGGGTCCGCCATGCTTGCTTTCTTTCCGCCGGCAGCCTTGGCGATCAGCTTCATGCTCAGCATGCCGGTGACCGGGACCACGCCGACTACTAGCGTTTTGCCATCAACAGAAACCACCAGAGTTTTGAATATCCGGGATGGATCAACACCCAGCTTTTCTGCCGCCTCGTTGCCGTACCCGGCACTGGAAGAGTCGTGCTCATACTCATGGATATTGTGAAAAATGCCGGCTTTACTGGCCGCATCAATGCCGGGCGTCATAGAATGCTCCTGAAATCGTTGGTTTTTCTAATGGTCAACGGTCTATGATAACTTCAGAGTTAGCCAGCTCGAAGACAGAATAAAAACAGTCACCAATACCAAGGTGTACCCGATGAACCCAATAGCCCGTCGTGCACTGCACAGCTGCAAGGTCCCCAAGGATCTATCCAGCGTTACTCACCGCGATGCCGCGGGCGAAAAGCCGGAAGCGGCTGGCGTTGATACCCGCACGATAGACACTATCTGGAAAAGCGTCGAAGCCTTGTATCGCACGGGTGTTCACCCAGGCATCCAGATATCCGTGCGCCACCGCGGTGAGCAGATACTGCACCGGGCGATTGGCCATGCCAGCGGCAACGGCCCCCATGAGCCTGCCGGCACACCTAAAATAGCCATGACCACAGACACGCCCATCTGTTACTTCTCTGCCTCCAAGGCGGTTACTGCTTTGCTGGTGCACATGCTGGTCGAGCAGGGGTTGGTTAATCTGATGGATCCTGTGTCCTATTATTGCCCGGAGTTTGCCACGAACGGTAAACGGACCATTACTGTGCATCAGATTTTGTCTCACAGGGGCGGAATTCCCGCGATTCCCAACGAAACTCCGATTGATGTTTTGTGGAACCAGGATGAGATCTGGCGCTTGCTGTGTGAGGCCAGAGCGGTTGAAGTAAACGGCTCCAAGGTCGCCTATCATGCAATAACCGGCGGCTATGTACTGCAGCGCGTACTTGAAAAGGTAACCGGTGACTCCATCGAAAACTACCTGGATAGACACCTGCGTCAGCCCATGGGCATGAAGTGGTTCACCTATGGCATTCAGTCTGAGAACCTGCATGAACTGGCCACCAACTACGCCACTGGCCCCACACCGCGCTTTCCTGTGTCCTGGGTTGTCAACCGCGCGCTTGGCGGTGATATCTCCACAGTGGCGCAGGTGACAAACGATCCACGCTTTCAGGAAGCTGTGATTCCGGCGGGCAATTTGTGCGGCACGGCCGAGGAAATGGGGCGGTTCTTCCAGATGATGCTTAATGGAGGTACCTGGAATGGCAAGCGTATCTGCAGCGAAATCACCGTTCGCCGTGCCATTCAGCAGTTCGGTTCGTTACAGATTGACCGCACCATGATGATTCCCATGCGTTTCAGTGCCGGCATGATGCTGGGCGGCAATCCAGTTGGCTTGTGGGGGCAAAAAAGTCGCTACGCGTTCGGGCATGTGGGGCTGATCAACAAGCTCTGCTGGGCAGATGCCGCCCGGGATATCTCCGTAAGCCTGCTCAACACCGGGTTTCCTATTGTGGGGCATCACATACCTGCGCTGTGCAAGTTTGTTTATACCATTGCCAGTCAGTTCCCATTTCGCCCGGAAAGCGAGCGCCCTGTGGTCGCCGCCTGAAGCGACGACCATTCACAGGGTTCTTAGCTGGGCCTCCAGAATGCCAAGCACGGATGACAGAATATCGCGGAAGTCCGTTAGCGTCTGAGTGCGCTGGATAACGTCCTCGCGGCTCTCGTCCAGCTTTTCAAGCTTCGGCACAACCCGGCGAATGCCTTCAGTGATCACCTCATAAGGATAGTGGTGATCCTGAATACTGAGCTTGTTTATCTCGGACACTTCCTGGCTGAAAATACTGATGATGTCGTACAGCATGTCCTTGTGCTGGATGCTGGCGGCTTCCCAGTATGCGTCGTCCAGCAGTTCAAGAAGGGAGAGGTATTCCCTCAGGGTATCGGCAACGGATGTCTGGCTCATAAACAATCCCGGTAGCTGGAAAAGAAACAGTCAGGAGAACTATAGCAGCGGATTCGTCGGGATTCTCTGGGCGCCTGCTCTGTTGCTGGATAATGACGTAAAAATGAAAACGTATTCATTCGTTGCGTTTTGTCAGACAGTTGTGCAAACTGCACTCTGATAAAGGAACTGCCGCCACTCAATGGATGAGAGACAATGGACAAGTACACAACCCAGCATCACGAATATCTTTCACCGACCAGAAACGTCCGGCTCGATCATCACGACAGCGTGCTAAGCCATGTGCACCAACAAGTCAGTATGGAAGTAGAGCGGCTGGAACGCCGAATCGAAGTTCTGCGCCTGACCAAGGCGCCCCACGTCGGCGTTATGATTTCAGCCTATGAGCGGATGATTGATCACAAAAAAAGCTTTTTGCAGACCTGTGATCTTGATGGGCATCGCGGTTACTGACGCACGTATGCTCCGGTTGCAGTCCAGCTCACAGCCGCATCGCTTTCTGTATCTTCGATGTCGAAAGTCGAAAAGACCAGGTCTACATCGGTTGCCGGATTGAACGCCGACTCCCCGGTATCCTCCAGCCCGCAACCGCCCCGATCCGACTGCAGACAATAAACCATAAGACAGGCATCGACCCTCGCGGAGATCACATTTTGCAGCAACGGTGTAACCCGGCTTCAGGCAAAGCAGTGCAGTGGCTGCTTGTCGCCATGTTTTTGGTGACGGCTCTGGTGCCTGGCCTGGCGAGCGCTCAGGAGCAGTGCCGAAATGGCCAGATCGTTCTGGAACGCAATACGGAAAGCGTCCGTGATTTTGGCGGTTGCATCTCTTATATGGAGGATGCCGGCCAGCTTTATCTTTTACCGGACATTCTGGGAATGGAACCTGAGCGGTTCACCCGCCACCAAAGCGGCGTACTGAATTTCGGCTATACCGAATCTGCTTACTGGACCCGCTTTGATTTACGTGCAGATACCGGAGAGGTGGGTACAGAGTGGATTCTGGAACTGGCCTTGCCGCTGGTAGACGAGGTGGTGCTGTATCTGGTGCGCGATGGAGAGCTGATTGACCAGCGCAAAGCAGGCTATCAGGACAACTGGGCAGAGCGTGATCTGGCTGTGCCAAACCCCACCTTCCGGCTGACCCTGGAGCCCGGCAGCGTTACCTCTGTATACCTGCGCATTATCAATACCAACACCTTCCGCTTGCCTGTCAGCCTCTGGAACCCCAATAGCTACATTGAAAAGGTCTCGGTGGACGAAATCGTCCGGGGTGCGCTGTTGGGGAGCCTGCTGGCCATTCTGGCCTACAACCTGTTTGTAGCCGTTTCAGTTCGCGAGCGCAGCAACATTTACTACGTGCTCTATCTGGTCTCAGCGGCGGTGTTTATTGCGACCGAACAGGTTCATGGTATCCAGTTGCTGGATAGCCGGCCCGCCCTGCTCGACAAAGAGTACCTGCATTTCCAGATCATCATGACCTGGTTCTGGGGCCTGCTGATGGCCCGCGCCCTGCTTGAAACCCGTACTCGTTCAATGGATCTGGACCGGGTTATCATGATGTGCATTTATTCGGTTGTCCTTACGTTTCTGCTGTCGCTGTTCCTTCCGTACCACGTTGCGATGGAATGGATTGTTATTGGCTCGATGCTGCTCTGTCTTATTCTGATCCTGGTGAGCTACCTGTCCTGGCGCTATTACAACCCGGCGGCTCGCTCCTACTTTTTCGCATGGACCCTGGCACTCATTGGTTTTGGCATCTACGCGCTGACGGTTATGGGTTATCTGCCGCTTAATACGTTCACCAGTTACGCGCCCCAGATCGGGCTCACCGCTCAGATTATCCTGTTTTCCTTTGCTCTGGCCGATCGGATCAAGCAGGTTCAGGGCCAGGCACTGAACTGGAGCCGGCGGGCACTAAACAGCCTGCAGCGTTACCAGTCATTGTTTGATAACGCCATTGAGGGCGTTTTCCAGATGTCGCCCACGCGGCAGTTTGTAACGGCCAACCCTGCCATGGCGCGGTTGATGGGGTTCGGCAATAGTCAGGAGCTGTTGGCAAATAACCCGGATGTACTGGAGGCGTGTATTGCAGACAACCAGTTGCGGGAGCTGGTGGTTGAGCAGCTGGAGGCGCGAGGCACGATAAAAGGGGTGGAGGCCCGTTATCTGACGAACGCCGGAGAGGAGCGCTGGGCCATTATTTCACTCCACACAGCCTACGATACTGACGGCGAGCCTACGCACCTGGAAGGAACCTGCGTCGATTCCACAGAAAGCCATCGCCGCCAGCGCATTGAGCGCGAACGGGAACAGGAACGGCTGGAGAAAGAGCTTGCGCGCAATTCCGCAGAGGCCAAGAGCCAGTTCCTGGCCAATATGAGTCATGAGATCCGAACGCCGCTGGCGGCCATTATTGGCTACGGCGAGACGCTTATGGACCCGGATCTTGATGAGCAGGAAAAGCGCAGCAGCGCGGAGACCGTTGTCCGGAGCGGGCGACATCTGCTTGAACTGGTGAATGATATTCTTGACCATTCCAAAATCGATGCCAACAAGCTGGATGTGGACGTAGTTTCGGTGAACCTGCCAGAGCTGTTAGATGAGATTCGTGCTTTTTTTGCCCCCCGGGCCAAGGGAAAAGGTCTCGACTTCAATATACTCTGTGAATTTCCGCTGCCCGAGCAGATCCAGACTGACCCCACGCGCCTGCGCCAGATTATTATCAATTTGTGTGGAAACGCGCTTAAGTTCACGGAAAAAGGGTCAATTTTTCTGTCGATACGTTGTGATCGCGAGCAGGAAATGCTGGTCGCCCGGGTTGTCGACACGGGAATAGGCATGAAGCCGGAGCAGATTGGCCGGCTGTTTGATCCCTTTGCTCAAGGCAGTGCTGCAATTTCCCGGCAGTATGGCGGCACCGGCCTCGGCCTGAGTATCTCGCGACGGCTGACGGAAATGCTGGGGGGCAGTATCCGTGTGAGTAGCACTTACGGAGAGGGCAGCGAGTTTGAGTTATCGATTCGCACCGGTGCCCTGGATCAGGTTCACTTCCTGCAGGATGCGTCGGAGATGAGTCAGCGCCGGCGAGCCATTCCAATGGTTGTGGCGCCGCGCCTTTCCGGGCGCATACTCTGTGCGGAGGACAGCGATGTAAACCGGCGCCTGGTCTCGTTGCTGGTGAGTCGTACCGGAGCTGAGCTTGTGCACGTGGGTAATGGCGCCGAAGCGCTTGAGATGGCTGTCCGGGAGCCTTTTGACCTGGTTCTGATGGACATTCAGATGCCCGTGATGAATGGGCGCGATGCCACCGCAGCGCTGCGGGAGGCCGGGGTGAATACGCCCGTTATCGCACTGACCGCCAATGTGATGTCTGAGGACATTGCCGACTACCGGCTTGCAGGCTGCAACGAACACCTCGCTAAACCGATCGACAAGCAGCGCTTTTATGAGGTTCTGGCCCAGTACCTGAAAGCTAATGTCGGCAATGCCGTAGAGCTGGGCCAGCAATACCGTGGCCGGGTGCTGGTGGCCGAGGACAATGAAGAAAACCGGCAGCTTATGGAACGGATGCTGAACCGCCTTGGCCCGGATGTTGTAACGGTTGCCTCGGGCGCTGAAGCCGTACGTAAAGCGCTTTCAGAATCGGTGCAACTGGTACTCATGGATCGGCACATGCCGGAAATGGACGGCGTGGCAGCTACGCAGCTGCTCAGGCAGGCGGGTTTCCGGCGCCCGATCATTGCCTTTACGGCGGGCGACCAGCAGGAAACCGATGCGCTGCGTGATGCAGGTTGCGATGGAGTGCTGGAAAAACCGATAGATGAGCATCGTTTGCAGGCACTGTTGGGTCGTTTTCTGGAGCCTGGGTTGCCTGGGGACGGCAGTGCGGAGAGCGACGAGGAGATTGGTCGCCTGGCAGCCAGATTCCTGTCAGGGTTGAGTGAACGCCGGCAGCGGATGAGCCAGGCACTGGCAAACGGTGATCAGGCCGTGCTTGAAACGGAAACGCATCAGATCAAAGGCTCTGCGGGCGCCATGGGGTATCCGGCAATGACCCGTCAGGCGGGCATTCTGGAGGCGCTTGTAAAAGTCACCTGCCCGCAGTGGAGCCAGGTTCGCAGTGAACTGGCGATACTGGATGAGATGATAGTGAACGAACAAACACAGAGTAAAACAGGATCGGGCCTATGAGTGAGCGCCAGTTACACCGTGAACACCAGTCCATGAGCATGATGTACGGCACCTACGCCGATATTCTGTTTGTGCTTTTTCCTTTCCTTGTTATTGGTATGCAGCGCCTTTTGGATGGTCGCCTTTATGAGACTCTGATGAATGCAGATCTGAGCATAGCCGCAGCCATTCTTGCCGGCCTTGCCATCGGGAGGTTTGTGCTCGGTCTGGTCACTAACCGGGACCTTGGCCGCTACAAGGAGCGTATTGTATTCTTTATTGCGCTGACACTGTTTGTGGTGCTCGGGCCCGCCATTATTCTGATGCTAAGCATCACCGGGGGCACCGAAGTACCGGGATTTGTGGCATTTGTGCAGCCTGTGCTGCTGATTATTGCGATCTCGCTCTATTCAACCGCTGTCAGTATCAGCAATATACTGACCCGGGATGACGGCCAGGAATCTTACACGGCCAATGCTGATGAGCATCTGACGGATATAGCCCACGTTCCGGGAGCCAGGCATGCGCCACTGGATCTCCCTCGCCACACAGGCACCGACTCTTGGTAATCGCCGTTCTGCAAGGCGCCCGGGCGGCAATACGCCCGGCGAAAATAGGAGACAAAAGATGGGTAATTTGACCGTACTGGTTGTTGAAGATGAGCCAGTGATGCGCGAACGCCTGGTTGAGATGCTTTATAAAGCTGGAGCAACTGACGTAACAGAGTGCGAAAATGTGGCGTCGGCCCAAAAGGCATTTGAAGGCGGCAAGTTCCATCTCGTGCTGTTGGATCTCGGCTTACCGGATGGCGATGGCCATGAATTGATGAAGGCATTCAAAGCGGCCCGGGATGGACAGCATGTTGTGCTGGTCACTGCGGATGACTCTATCGAAAGCATTCAACGGGCAATCAGTGCCGGTGCCAACGGCTATGTCGTGAAGCCTTACTCCCAGGAGAAAATTTACGATGTAATCGGCAATTATGAAGTGATGCATGATGGCGGCCCGGCAAAAGCACAGGGTCTGAACCGGCACCATTAACTGGCTTAGACGCTCGGGGTTTCGTGGGCATCAGGCCCGGTAGTGGAAAGTTCGTAGCCACTAACTCGTACAGATATTCAGTGCCGCATGGGCGATAATTCGCATACTAACTAACTCCCATGCTTGAAGATACCCAGAGGTTGAAACCTAAGAAGATGTCCGAAGAATCCGGATCTGCCCGCAATAAGTTCCGTTTCCATTTCGCAGTAGAAATCATTCTGGTAGCCGCTCTGGCCATATACATGGTGCTGGCACAGGGACAGGTCGTTGGTGATGATCTTGCCTTCACCATTGTAGGGGCCGGGCTAATGGCGCTGGTCACTTACTGGACCTTGTCTACCCTGAGGGGCGGTCTGGAAATGATCGTTCTCAGAGCGCGCGGCCTGAAGCTGAAGCACTGACGTATTCCCAGGTTTTCTGCAGAATCAGAGCATCGTTTGCCGCACGGTGAACGGGTAGGCCCAGCTCTGCAATAACCTGCTGGCGTGCATCTGGCCACAGCTTTACCTGCCGTGAATCGAGCAGCATGGACACAGACTCCAGTTGGAATCCGGGCTTCATACCGGCAGCCCGGAACAGCCGATACAGCCAGAAACTGTCGAATGTCCAGGCGTCGCAGAACACGTAACCGGACAACAGCCGGTTAAGGTGATGAGCCACCTCCGTTACGGCGTTGCCCTCCGCAGACAACCTTGCCCTTGAAATACCATGAATCTGCTCCGCGCTTGCTGACCAGTCCTGCCAGAGTATGTGGGGCGCAATCAGCCAGCTATGGAGCGCGCTGTCAGGCATGCAAACGCCCACCTCGATCGGGTAGCTTGCAATCAGGTCAAGGCTTGAAGCCTCGAAATCGATAAATGCGGGGCGCAGTTCTGTGATCATTGGCAGTCTGACAGTCAGGTTGTTTTGGGGCCAGTTTACCCGCCCGCCTTCACAGACGCGAACCCAACCCGCCTTTGCACTGTTACAATACGCGGATTATATTGCCCGGTTTTTACACAATCGTTTATTGCCTTGCCAGGAGCCCGCATGACTGACACCGTGGTTGTAATCTATTCCGGAGGTATGGACTCCTTTACCTTGTTGCATCGTGCGCGCGCCCGGGGGCTGAAGATTCATGCGTTGTCCTTCAATTATGGCCAGCGTCACGTCCGTGAGCTTGATGTTGCCCGCTCTGTTTGCACAGACCTCGGCATTCCCCACAAGGTGATCGACATACGCGCCATGAGCGAGGTTATGTCCGGTTCAGCGCTGACCTCCGACGATGCCATACCCGAAGGCCATTACGAAGAAGAAAACATGAAGGCCACGGTGGTACCCAATCGCAACATGATCCTCCTCTCCCTGGCAACCGGCTATGCCGTAACCGTGAATGCGGGTGCTGTGTGGTACGGCGCTCACGGGGGCGATCATGCGATTTATCCTGACTGCCGGCCGGAGTTTGTCGAGAAAATGGATGCCGTATGCCGCATCGCAAACTACGAGCCAGTGGGTATCGAAGCGCCGTTCATGCATATGAGCAAAGGTGAAATTCTGGCCGAAGGCCTGAAGCTCGGGCTCGACTATGCTCACACCTGGACTTGTTATAACGGGCGGGAAAAGGCCTGCGGGCTTTGCGGCTCTTGCGTGGAACGGCTCGAAGCCTTTGCGGAAAATGCTCTTGCAGATCCGTTGGCCTACGAGGCGGGGCGCTGATGTACCGGGTCAAGGAAGCGTTTTATACCTTACAGGGTGAGGGTGCCCAGGCGGGGCGCGCAGCGGTGTTCTGTCGCTTCAGTAAATGCAATTTGTGGACCGGCCGGGAAAAAGACCGCGCAACGGCGGTTTGTAATTTCTGTGATACCGACTTCGTGGGCACGGATGGCCAGAATGGCGGCGCCTTTGAAACCGCAGAGGCCCTGGCGGCTCACATCCGCAGTCTCTGGCCGGATGCGCCAGGGGCACCCTATGTGGTTTGTACTGGTGGTGAGCCGTTATTGCAGCTGGACGACGAGCTGATCAATGCGTTTCATCAACAGGGCTTTGAGGTGGGTGTAGAAACCAACGGCACCCTGCCAGCGCCAGCCGGTATTGACTGGCTGTGCGTAAGCCCGAAGGCGGACGCCCCCGTTGTGATTGAAGCCTGCGATGAGCTGAAGCTGGTGTACCCCCAGCCCAAGGCCATGCCGGAGAGGTTCACCCATATAAAGGCGCGGCACTTTTTCCTGTCGCCTATGGCGTCACCGTCTGCCCCGGATGGCAGCACAGACCCGGTCAAGCAGAGCAATACTCGCAGAGCTACGGATTACTGCCTGGCACACCCCCGCTGGCGCCTGACCCTGCAAATGCACAAAATCATCGGAATCGACTGATCACGCTGTCTCCGGTGAGTGCGCGCGCGGAAATACCGAGGCTGATTTCCGTTCAGCCGCCCTGTAGTGACTTGGGGAGACGCCTGTCCAGCGCTTGAAGGCACGGGTAAAGTTTGCTGCGTCGGCGTAGCCCAATACTTCCGTAATCTGGTTCAGGCTCAAGCTGGTGCCAGTCAGTAGTTCCACTGCACGTTCCAACCGCACCTGATCCACAAGGTTCTGGAAGCTGGCGCTTTCCTCCTGAAGCCGGCGCTTCAGCGTACGTTCGGATACAAACAGAGTGGCTGCGGCCCGCGCCAGCTTTGGCGGGAAAGGGTAGCTGGTTTCAATCACCCGCCGCACACGGCAGGCAAAACCCGCATCCCCGGTAAGTTGTTTAAGAGCATCTTCGCACTGGGTGCGGGATGATTCCGCAAGTTGATCGTCGCTGAAGCGGATGGGCGCTGACAGGCCCTCGGTCGGAATAACCAGTGCATTTTCCGCTGCATCATACTCAACCGGGATCACGATCGACGGTCGAAAGCGGTGAAAATAAGCGGGCTCTGGCCCCATTCTGAGAATTCTCGACCCTTTTATTGTAGTGCCGGTAAGCTGTTCGCCCATGAAGGCGCAGCCAAACAACATGGCGTCCATGACAAACCCTTGCGCCGGCCCCGGATCACCGTCACAGAGAATGCTGTAGTGCATGTTGTCACCGTGTTCATGGCGCCTTACGCTCAGGTCCGGTGCCCGGAGAGTGAGATAGCGGGTCATCAGGTTGAGCGCGTCCTGGAGTGTGCGGCTGCTCATTACGGCTACGCCCAGGGCACCGTGCAGAGGTAGCTTCAGTTTGCTGGCCAGCATGATGCCAAGGCCCGGCTCACCGCTTTCAACCATGGCGCGGGTGACGAACTCACTGGCCTGCGCCTGGCTTACCCTGACATCTGCAGACTTCAGTCGCACCGGGTCCAGGCCGACCCGACGCAGCAGATCGCGTTCGTCCAGACCAATACTGTTCAACAGTTCAGCCAGTATATGCAGGTAGATGGCCGGCATACCCAGGTCCTGAGTAATCGAGGCAGAGACACGCATGGGAATCCTTGTTAAAAGCTGCTCTTGTTATCTGACGGAATGACCACTGACTTCGATTATGACCTTTGCAGCACCTTGCCCCCATGACTTCAATGACGCGTCAATGGGCACTCGAGGCCAATCGGCTTGATTAAGGCAGGGTTAGTCAGGTTCCGCGGGGAGGTTCAGAGCCGAATATCGGTGATCACCGGGTTGTGATCAGAGGAGCGCCACGGCGACGCAGCGGTGCCCGGCAAATTATTTTTGTATGCCAGAGCCGATGGCTCGTCGGCATTGATGTTCCAGGTTCTGGCACTGATGATCCGTGACTTGAGGGACGGCGAGGCGAGAGCGTAATCCAGCGAACCTTTTTCACCTTTGTATCGATAGGTGTATTGGTCACACTGCTGCGCCGTGCAGGGGTGGAAATGATGAACCATGCTGGTGAATCCCGCTTGTTGCAGAGCTTGCAAGGGCGCCTCCCGGAAATAGCTGTTGAGATCACCGGTGATCAGCGTACCCGCAAGGTCGGGGACCTGCGGCAGTTGTTCAAGCCAGTCTGCAAGGGCATGAGCCGCTTCTGTACGGCGCGCGGCATAGCACCCCTGGCCGTCATTCCTGTCGCGATTGAGGCCTGTTGCACCTTGGCAGGACTTTGATTTCAGATGTGGCACCACGACCTGAATTGCAAGACGCTGGCCTTCGGGCCGGAAGGTCTGACTCAGCGGGGGGCGACCCTGTTTGCTGAACGGGCCGGTGTTCAGGCGTTCCGGCTTTGTCTCGGCTACGATGCGATCACGCCGGTACAGCAAGCCCGTGCGGATCTTGTCCTGGCCATCAGCGTCCGGGGTGGCAACAAAGGCCCATTGTGGCCCGAGAGCCTGTGCCAGTTGTGCAATTGCGCTGCTGCTACTGTAGCCGTCATTCTCAAGCTCAGTAATGGCCAGAATATCCGGATCTGGCCGGCGGAGCGCTTCTATCAGCCGTCGTTGCTGTACCTCCAGAGCCAGCGCAGTCGGAGCACCGCGCGCCGTTGGAAAGCCTTCACCCTCGCCATCGCCGTTAAAATAGTTCTCCAGGTTCATGGTCATAACCCGGATATGTTGCTCCTCCGGACGGCCGGGTGCGGACGGCCTCACGTTTATCGACTCGAAAACCGGTGGTTTTTCGGGTTGTATCCGCCAGGCTCCGAACCGGTAATCGAGAATACCCGTGAGTTCCCGGACAATATCGCCATTGCGAACCGTGTTCTTGTTACCCAGGCCGCCGGGTGGCCAGGGTATCGGGCGGGGATCGCGAGCGCCGCGGCCATCGTCCAGTAGGAGTCTCTGCTGCCGGTTTCGGCCGGCGATCTGTGTGGCCTGTGGGCCTGGTTCCAGGTATTCCGTGGGCACCACTTGATCGCCAGCTGCCAGTGTGAGTTCGCCGTAACGTGCCAGGTTCCAGGAATCGATAACCGTCAACGGCTGAGCCACCCGGATCCGCATGTTTTCAAGAGATTCCAGTGCGCCCGGCCATAGCAGCGCCAGAGTTTGAGCTTTCGGGAGGGGTGCCGAGCCGCAGGAGGTGATAGTTTGAATATCGGCCAGTTCGGTCAGGCCATGGAATTCCTTGACGGTGCCACTGACGCGCAAGCGTTGCCCCGGCGCCCCCGTCTTTTTGCGGGTAAAAATAAACAGAGCTTCGGAGGTCTGGGGATTACCGTCGGTTTCGCCGTCAGCCTGCTGCAGATAAAAGCCGTTAAACCCATCGTCCATGCGGGCGTCGAACGTGAGAATGCCCTCCACAGTAACGCGATCACCGGCGAGCGGAGAGGTGTCACCCCGGCCCTGAATTTCAGAGACCGGTGTCGCCGGCTCGCCACAAGCGGTTGCTGCAAAGCCGTATGAGGCAGGTAGCGAAAAAACAAGGAACAGGGCACAAAAGTGCTTTGCGCTCGGGGCCGTCACCATGCTGATTCGTTTATCTGAGACCCGCAACGGCTTTCAGGGCGCGTTCGCGTTTGCTGCCGAAGCCGAGCTGATCCGGATTGGTCAGTTCAAGTTGTTGAATCAGCGGGTCTGGATGATGGTTGTCCAGTGTGATTCCAAGCCGCGACAAAACGTAAGGTACAAGAGCGGCCCGGGCATCAACATTCAGAACGCCATTTTCCATGCCGTAGTCCAGAGCGATAATCTTTTGCTGGGCCTCGGTCAGGCGATGGTCCGGAGCGATCGACATGGTGACGTTGCGGTTCCAGTCATCATCTTGCTGGCTGGAGTGCTTGGCTTTCTGTCGCAGAGCGATGGGTGCAGCGTGGAAGCGGCTGAGGGCGAAGTCCCGGAATTCGCGATTGGAGTCACACCAGGCGCGCAGGTGCCAGTTGTTTCCGGTGCAAACCAGCGTGTGCGGTTCAAGAATGCCCTCTACAGCTTCAGGGCGGCTCAAGGATGCGTAACTCGCTTTGAGTTGGCGGCCATGGCGGGTGGCAGCGACAACGGCGCGCATGGTTTCGGGCGCGATAACCCGGATCGGGGCGTAGACAACGGTACTGTCTGGCAGCCCAATATCAAGGTCTTCGAAAGTGCCGCTGAGGTTTTGCTGGCGTGCGAGCAGGTCCTGGTATTCGCTGACGTGTCCACGCGTAACCACAGGCTTGAAACGGGCCGCAGGCACGTAGCCTTTGAGGTGGCGATCATAAACAAGATTGCCCGGTGCCAGCTCGCGCAAGTAAGTGTTTATATCCTTGGATGCCTGCTGCCGGCCGATACCAAAGCTGTGACAAATGTGGTTGGTGGTCAGACGACCCTCCCACAGTGCAATGGTTTCGATGAGTCGGTAGCGAAGCAGCAAATCCCATCGGATGGGCCAGTCCGTTTTCTTCATAACCAGACGCTCACGGGTTTATTGAATATCTGTAGTTTATGTTACCTCCTATGCCACGGTTGTTCTGTTACGTCACATTAATGTGAAACATTGTGAAATCGCGCCATAGCCGCGGCTGACGCTCCCGCGCTGTGTGCAGACTTGCGGCAAGTGCGTAGTAGTCACTTCGCTGAGGTACTGTTGTAATACCGCTCCAGTAAAGCCCGGAGCTTTCTCAATGACCCGCACGGTCGCCTCCCTCTCTGCTCTTCTCATGAGTATCGTTCTGCTGGTCAGCGGAAATGCGTTTCTGATGACTCTGCTGGGTATTCGCCTGAGCATCGAGTCGGTCTCACCAGACGTTATCGGCTGGGTGCTGGTGTGCTATTCCATAGGCTTTGTTCTGGGTACTCTTTACGTGCACCGAATTATTGGCCGGGTTGGCCATATTCGAGCGTTTGCTGTATTTGCGACGATCGCTGCCGTGACCGCACTCCTTTACCCCATGGCCGTTTCCACGGAGCTCTGGGCGTTTTTGCGGGTGCTTTCGGGATTCAGCATTGCCGGCGTGCTGGTTGTTATAGAAAGCTGGTTCTCCAGCCGTGCCACCAACAGTAACCGGGGCGCCCTGTTTGCGGTCTACCAGATCGTTTTCTACCTTTCTGCCGCTGGTGGCCAGCTTATTGTCAACGTGGGCGATCCAGCCAACTTCATGCCGTTTTCGCTCGCCGCGATTCTGCTGGCGCTGGCGTTGATCCCCTTGTCTCTTACCCGGATGGAAGCGCCGGTCATCGAACAGGTTCGGCGCATCTCGTTTTTCACGCTCGCCCGCGAGTCATTTACCGGCGTTTCCGGCGCCGTGACCTGTGGCATTCTGATTGGCGGTTTTTATGCACTGGGGCCGGTGTACGCAACCCTGATCGGGCTGGATGTCGCCAAAACGTCAACCTTTATGGCCAGCGCCATTATTGCGGCCATGCTTCTTGCCTGGCCTCTCGGGCGGCTGTGTGACCGCTTTGATCGCCGCCGGGTCATGTTCTGGGTGGTGTTTACTGCGGCAATTGCAGCAGTTGCAGTCAGTTTTACGGGCGCTGGAAACCCCTGGTTGCTCATGCTTCTGGTGGGAATATTTACCGGCCTTTCGGCAATGATTTACCCGATTTCTGTTGCTATAACCAACGACCGCATGGAAAGCACTCGTATTGTAGCGGCAAGTGCTACTTTGCTGCTCAGCTACGGTGTTGGCAGTGTCATCGGCCCCATTGCGATGGCGGAGCTGATTAATCTGATGGGCCCGATAGGCCTGTTTGTGGGCAATGCAGGGGTCTTGTTTGTTCTTGCGGCGATCACGTCGCTGCGCATTACTTATACCGATGATGTCGCTGTAAAGGACCAGGAGCATTATGTGCCCGCAATGCCCGAAACCTCTTCTGTACTGACAGAAATGGATCCGCGGAATACGGAATTCCATGAATCCCCTGAGGTTGAAGAAATGCATGAGGAATCTCTGCGTCACACCGGCTGACGCAGGGGGAACCGGCCAGGCTTTCGGTTTTTCCCGATGTCGTTTTGTTTTAAACTCTGTTCTTATTTCAATGGTTAGCTTACTATTAGTAACTTTCCCATAATGTGAGTCTTTTGGTCGGCGCTGTGTGGCTCACGAAGCGCGATTCCGGCCCCGGAACGGAGTGTTAACCATGAAAGATCAATTCCCCTTTGCTGTCGCTCGGGTAACCCGTCGCTGGCGCAAGCTGTTAGACGAGCGCCTGAAAGACCTGGGTGTTACCCAAGCGCGCTGGACCACCATGGTCTATCTCAAGGAAGGTGGCGAAGGCCTCACCCAGCGGGAGCTTGCGGGCCTGATGGCTATCGAGAATCCTACGCTTGTCCGTTTGCTGGACAGCCTGGAGCAACAGCACCTGATTGAACGTCGGGCATGCCCCAATGATCGCCGGGCCCGTCGTTTGCATCTCACGGATCCAGGCCGGGAGTTCATGGAGGTTCTGACCGCTCGAGCCAATACGCTGCGGGACGAAATGCTTGACGGCATCAGCGAGGATGAAATCGAAAGCGCGCTGAAAGTGTTTCACAAAATTCTGGATAATGCTGAAAAGCAAAAGTAAGTTCTTTGGGGCGACCGCTCGGCGCTTGCATGCAAAGTGCGTTGCTCGGGTAGTTGTTAAGCCTGCAGTGATTGATTAAGATACAACTCTTCTCTTCAGGGGAGTAGCTTCCGCGCTTGGTATTCAGGGGCGGACGGTGGTCAACATACTTGGGGCACATTCCCCATGGCCATCGTGTTTCATTGGTTTACCGGTGAAATTGGCAAGACCTGAGGCAGACTTACCTCCAAGGGCGGAAGGTGAGGCTGTCTCATGTCTGACTATCCGCCCCGGACTGATCCATGGATGCATTTCTTACCTCCACCATAGCCGTAGCCATCGCGGAAATTGGTGACAAGACCCAGTTGCTCTCGCTCTTTCTGGTTGCCCGCTATTCCCGGCGTTCTGCCATTATCACGGGCATTCTGGTTGCAACGATTTTGAATCACGCCTTGTCCGCCTGGCTGGGTGCCTGGGTCGCGGCATGGATTCCCGAGGCCTGGTTACCCTGGATTCTCGCGGTGAGCTTTGTGTTGATTGCGCTGTGGCTCCTGATTCCCGACAAGGACGACACCGACGACTCCCGGTTTCTGGGCATGGGGGCTTTCATGGCGACAACCGTGATGTTTTTCCTGGCAGAGATCGGTGATAAAACCCAGATAGCCACTGTTGTACTGGCGGCCCGTTTTACTGAAACAACCTGGGTTATCGTCGGTACAACAGCGGGGATGTTGCTGGCCAATATACCGGTTATCATGGCGGGTCACTGGTTAATGGATCGCATGCCACTTGCGACCGCTCGAGTCTGCGCAAGCATTCTGTTTGCCGTCATGGCCGTTGTGACCCTTTCATCGGTCATCTGGAACTCTTGAGAGTGGCCGCTGTCACTGCATGCGTAGATGCAGGTTTTTCTGGAATGGGATTTATGGGATTCAAAAAGTATTCAGCATTGATGTTGCTGGCGGGTGCGCTGGTTTCCCAGCCACTGTGGGCCGCAGAGCCAAGCAGTGCAACTGAAAAGCCTGTCGCCGGGACGGTGCCTGATCGCAGCCCCCGGGTGCCAACGTTCAAAGTGAACGGAGATCTGGCCGGCCAATTGGGCGTGTTTACTACCCGTTACGAAGATACGTTTGCCGAAGTGGGCAGCCAGCTTGCGATGGGCTATCTCGAGCTGGTGAAAGCGAATCCGGGTGTTGATCCCTGGCTGCCCGGTGAAGGCACCACGATCACATTGCCGCGCCAGTACATTATTCCGGAGGCCCGCCGTGAAGGTATTGTGATTAATCTGGCGGAGTACCGGCTTTACTATTTTTCCGAGGATGGCGTGCAGGTTTATCCGGTTGGGGTTGGTACGTCTGAAAACCCGTCCCCACTGGCCGATGCAAAGGTCACCATGCCTCTGGAATCACCTGCGTGGTATCCGCCTGCCAGCATTCGCGCGGAGTATGAAGCGTCTGGAGACTTTCTGCCGCGAATGATACCGCCCGGCCCTGATAACCCGTTAGGCAGCCATGCCCTTTTGCTGAGTGAAAAGGGCTACCTGATTCACGGCACTAACAAGCGGTTTGGCGTGGGCATGCCGGTCAGCCACGGCTGTTTCCGGATGTATAACGAAGACATTTCCCGCTTCGTGTATCAGGTGAGCAAAGGCACCTCGGTTCAAATCGTCAATGAACCGGTAAAAATGGGGATGTCCGGTGGCGAAGTCTGGCTTGAAGTTCATCGCCCCCATGAAGAATACAGCCAGCAGGACAGAGATCGTCTGTGGCGTGAAGTTACCCTGACAGTCGAAGCCTTCCGCAAGAAGCATCCGGGTGTTGAGGTCCAGCGCAGGTCGATAGAGCTGGCCGTGGACCAGGCGGACGGTATTCCTGCCATGGTTGGTGAACAGGTTACACGCCTGGCATCTGGCGAAACGGCAAAAGACAAACAACCCACTACACCGGAAGAGCCCGAGCAGAAGCTGTATTTCTGACGATGCCAGCGCCGACGTTCAGGATATTGATAAATCAGGAGAGTCCATGAGCCGCACCATACTGATCACCGGTGCCAGTTCAGGCCTTGGTGAAGGCATGGCCCGCGAGTTTGCGGCCAGAGGTGACAATCTCGCTCTGTGTGCCCGCCGCACTGAGCGGTTGGAGGCGTTGCGTGATGAACTTGCAGGCAGCTACCCGCAAGTTACCGTCAGTATCCGTGCGCTTGATGTAAACAACCACGATCAGATTTTTGAGGTCTTTCGGGCGTTTCAGCAGGAATTTGGCAGCATCGACCGTATTGTCGTTAACGCCGGTATTGGCAAGGGTCAGCCCCTGGGTACCGGTAAGTTCAACGCTAACCGCCAAACCGCAGAAACCAACTTTGTTGCCGCCCTGGCACAGATGGAAGCAGCGATGGAAATATTCCGTGAGCAAAACCGGGGGCACCTTGTCACTGTGTCTTCAGTAACGGCTGTACGCGGTATGCCGGGCAATGTGAACACCTATGCAGCAACCAAGGTGGGTCTTGCGGCACTTTCAGAGGGTTTGCGTGTCGAACTGAAAAAGGCGAAATCACCCATCAAGGTGACAACGCTTTATCCGGGGTATATTCGGACGGCAATAAATGAGAAGGTAAAAAACGCGCCTTTTATTGTGGATGCGCAGACCGGTTGCAAGGCTATGGTAAAGGCCATTGAGTCCGGAAAGAGTGAGTGTTTTGTGCCCGGTTGGCCCTGGACACCCATCGGCTTTGTATTGCGGCGACTGCCCGTTACGGTGCTCGCCAGACTGTTCTGATCAATCTTCCGGGTTCGGGGAGGCGATATGCAGTCCTACCATCCCATGAGATCAGGTCGCCAGAAATGGCTCGGAATATGGGCCGTGGTTTTTCTGGTCGGTACATCGCTCGCCCTGGCTTTGCTGGCTCACCAGGTATTTGCTCAACAAAAGAACCCCGGAGGCGCTCTGGTTCTGACGGTTGAGGGTGCCATTGGCCCAGCTACCATGGATTACGTGGTGCGCGGAATTCGCCGCGCCGAGACCGAAAGTTTCGAGTTGATGATTATCGAGATGGATACGCCCGGCGGGCTTATGGACTCCATGCGCGGAATCATCAAGGCCATCCTTGGGTCCGATGTTCCAGTAGTGACCTATGTGACCCCTCAGGGTGCCCGTGCGGCCAGTGCTGGCACTTATATCCTGTACGCTAGCCACATCGCGGCTATGGCACCTGCAACCAACCTTGGCTCCGCAACGCCGGTTCAGATGGGTGGGTTGCCCGAAAGCCAGGATCCTCCAGCAGATGCCACGCCTGAAAAAGACACTAGTGAGGACAGCAAGCGCCGGGGTGGAACGCCCATGGAGCGAAAAGTTCTTGAGGATGCAGTCAGTTACATCCGAGGCTTGGCTGAGCGCCACGGCAGGAATGCTGATTGGGCTGAAGAGGCGGTTCGTGAAGCGGTAAATCTTGGCGCCCGAGAGGCATTGGATAAAAACGTTGTTGATATTGTTGCGGCGGACTTGCCCGAGCTGATGCGCCAGATTGACGGGCGCACCGTGCGCCTGGCTTCCGGCGATACCACGTTGCAGACCGTCGGCCTTGAGATCATCCGCATGCAGCCGGATTGGCGTACCCGCGTGCTTTCTGTGATTACCCACCCCAATGTTGCCTATTTCCTGATGATTATCGGGTTCTACGGCATTATCTTTGAACTGGCAAACCCGGGCGCGGTGGTGCCGGGTGTTGTTGGTGCGATCTGCCTGGTCCTGGCTATGTTCGCATTCCAGGTGTTGTCCGTTAACTACGCCGGTCTGGCGCTGATACTTTTGGGGTTGGGCTTTATTGTTGGAGAATCCCTGGTGCCCAGTTTCGGCATTCTCGGTGTTGGCGGCATCGTTGCGTTCGTTACCGGATCGATCATTCTGATGGATGGGAGCCATCGCGCGATTTCGCTACCAGTGATTGGTGGAACTGCAACCGTAGCGGCGGGCTTTATTCTGTGGACGGTCACCCGGTTTATCGGGCTGCGCAAAAAACACCCGGTAATCGGAAGCGAGCAGATAACCCGGGAAACAGCCGTTGCGCTGGACGACTTTCAGGAGGCGCATGGCGGCTACCGGGGTCATGTTCGCCTGAGTGGAGAGCGCTGGAAGGCGGTTAGCCGTCATCCCGTAAACCGGAGTGATGTGGTGCAGGTCACCGGAATTGATGGCCTGACTGTTAGCGTTGAGGAGGTCTTATGATTGGTAATCTGATTCCCTGGCTGGCACCCATTGTGTTGTTGTTGTTGATTCTGGGATCTGCTATTAAAATCCTGCCCGAGTACCAGCGTGGCGTGGTGTTTTTTCTGGGTCGGTTTCAGGGGGTTAAAGGGCCTGGTTTGATCTTTGTGATTCCGGGCATTCAGCAGATTGTGCGGGTGGATTTACGAATAATCACTCTGGACGTGCCGAGCCAGGACGTAATTTCCCGGGATAACGTTACCGTGCGGGTGAACGCAGTGCTCTATTTTCGGGTTGTAGATCCGGAGCGTGCGATTATCCGTGTTGAGGATTTCAATGCCGCGACCAGCCAGCTATCCCAGACCACGTTGCGATCGGTACTGGGCAAGCACGACCTGGACGAAATGCTGTCAGAGCGGGACAGGCTGAATGCGGACATTCAAGAGATTATTGATACTCAAACTGAAGAATGGGGAATCAAGGTTGCTAACGTTGAAATCAAGCATGTAGACCTTGATGAATCCATGATTCGGGCCATTGCACGTCAAGCTGAAGCCGAGCGTGAGCGGCGGGCAAAAGTGATCCATGCGGAAGGCGAATTGCAGGCGTCGAAGAAGTTGGTTGAAGCAGCAAAAGTAATGTCTGCTGATTCGGGAGCTATGCAGTTGCGCTACATGCAAACCCTCTCAGACATGAGCAACACCAATTCTTCCACCATCGTGTTCCCGCTACCGATGGACATGATCAAAATGTTCATGGAGAAGGCGCCAGATAATAATCAACCAAAGCAGCCGAAACCATAAAGCGGAAACCAAAAAAAGGCCGGAATCCCCGGCCTTTTTCGCAGTGCTTAAGCCTTACTTCTGGCTTGAACGCTCGAGCATACGCTTCGCGCGCTCGTTTGCTTCGTCAGCAGACTTCTGAGCTGCCTTCGCAGCGGCCAGAGCCCGGTCAGCAGTCTGCTGGGCAGAACGTGCGGAGCTGGCAGCGCTGTTAGCGGTGTTCATAGCTTTGTCTGCAGTTTGCTCAGCAGAGTTAGCAGTTGCATTGGCTTCGTCAAGAGCGCCCTGGTCGGTAGTTGCACAACCTGCAGTCAGAACAGTAGCCAGTGCGATTCCGGCGATCGTCAGTTTACGCATTATAAAACCCCTTATTGGTCGAGTTATTTCCTGTTAGCTTCGGCCCGATAGGCTTTAACTACCGGAGACGCATACCAGTGTAAAACACTCTGGGCAGAAATGTTAACTAAGTATGTTGAATTGTTTCAGGGTATGACAACAACTTAATACTTGCGCAATGGGAGGGCGATCAGGGAATGATGCGTATGGGCGTACCGTCGTTGACCAATTGCCAGATTTCGTCCATTTCCTGGTTGTTTACGGCTATGCAGCCGTTGGTCCAGTCCAGGCCTGTGTATGCGAACGCCATGTCTTCTGCACCATTAGGCAGGCCGTGAATCATAATGCTGCCACCGGGATCCAGGCCCCAGTTTTCAGCCATTTCACGGTCTTTTCCACTTGGGTAGGAAATGTGAATGGATTTGTAAAAATCGCTGCCAGAGTTTCGCCAGTCCAGCGTGTAGTCGCCTTCGGGGGTGCGCTCGTCGCCTTCAAAGAGCTTATGCCCTTCCGGGTTATCACCCAGCGATATACGGTAACTCCGGATCACCTCTTCCCCGTTCATCAAATACAGGCGGCGCTGCCCTTTTTTCACCAGCACTGTACTGACCATCAGGGACTCGTCTGGCGAATCGTCCATTGCCGGCATGCGGGAGTCTGCCCGAGCCAGCAACTCTGAACTGTAGGCCGGAAAGCTTGCGGCAACAAAAAGAGCCAGAAGGCACGAGGTTAATAAACGGAAAATAGCCATAACCTTAACTTACCAATGATTAATCTTTACGCAGAACCTTTTATAACATAACCGGTCTGCCAGAGGTTAAGGGGTTTTGTTAACTTTTATAGCTATCCGATGCAGATCTCAGGCATTTTGTGACTTGTCCATTTTCAGACCAACCTTGGTGACCTGGTCTGCCTCGGTGGCCCTCGCTACCAGAGTAACAGGTCCCAGAACCACTGTATCGCCAACAACCGGGTGCCCCTTGGTGCGCTTGGCAAAGCACTCCGCCAGTGACAATTCAGGTGGCAGCTCATCGAATTCAATGCCATAAACCTGCTCTACATCACCAAGCAGCGCATCTCCGTTCAGCACGAAATCGCCAAAGAAAGCCCTCTCTGCGAGGTATTTTGGTGTGTGGCGGCCACTCAGTGACTTGCCTAGCTCTTTCAGAACACTGGGCGTAGCAAACATGGCGACCATATCGCCACTGGAGACTTCCAGATCCGCCTTGGGTTGCAGGCAGACCCGATTGCGGAATACGCCTGCAACGGCTGTGTTTTCCGGAAAGCGAAGCTGGCCCAGGACTCGAGGAGTTTCCCAGTTTTCTCCCCGCAAGGGGAACAGCATCAGCTCGTGATCGCCGGCCGCAGGTGCGTCCAGTGGCAGGCGCCGGTAAGGCTCGCCGTTTGCCGGGATCTCCAGGCGCAGTTTGCGCGCAAGCGGGGTGATCGTTGTACCTTGAACCAGCAGAGAAACCAGAACAATAAAAAAAGCGGCATGAAAAACCAGTTGTGCCTCGGGCAGGTTAGCAATAATCGGGAACAGGGCCAGGACAATAGGTACGGCTCCCCGGAGCCCCACCCAGCTGATAAAGCCCAGCTCCCGGCGATTAAAGCCAAAAGGCCAGACGGTGAGCATGACGGTTAACGGGCGGATCACAAAAATCAGCGCCAGCGCCAGTATCAGGCCGCTTCCCGCCAGGGGAAGCAGGTCGGATGGATTAACCAGCAAGCCGAGAATCAGGAACAGACAGAGCTGGGCCAGCCACGCCAGACCATCGTGTACCTGGAGGATCATGGGCATCATACGTACCTGGCGGTTACCAATCACAACACCACTCAGGTAGATGGCCAGAAACCCGCTGCCGCCGAGGGCGTTGACGACAGAAAACACCAGGATGCCGGCAGCGACCACCAGCAATGGGTAAAGCGACGGCGTCAGGCGGATGCGATTGGTCAGCTCAGCAATCAGAAAGCCGCCGACGATACCGCCAACGCCGCCAATGCTGAACTGCTTGAACAACAGTATCAGCGAATCCTGGATCGCGTGTTCGCCACCGCTGGCAATTACCGAGACCATCATCAGCGTCAGGAAAATCGCCATAGGGTCGTTACTGCCGGATTCGATTTCCAGCGTCGCGCTTACGCGCTCATTCAAGTGCAGCCCGCGACCTTGCAACAGTGAAAATACTGCGGCCGCATCCGTTGATGAAATGATGGAACCGATGAGCAGAGCAGTCATCCAGTTCAGATCAAAGACCAGCCAGGCAACGAATGCAGCGCCCAGAGCCGTCATGGCTACGCCAACGGTTGCCAGTACCAGGGCAGGCTTCAGGCCTACCCGGAAGGTTTCTGCCCGTGTGCGCATGCCGCC